>WLWD01000013.1_pt1 | contig 248013 bp, 204 predicted proteins | sample 6712731 | NCBI WGS metagenome assembly WLWD01 (sample SAMN12718690, study PRJNA576275) | sponge metagenome | isolation source: marine sponge | host: Mycale hentscheli | place: New Zealand: South Island, Marlborough, Capsize Point | collected 2014-11-01
AAGCATCTTGACATATCCGCCCAAGGGGATCAGTCCGATGCTGTATTCAGTAGGATCACCTTTTCTCCTCCAACTGAACAGAGATTTGCCAAATCCAATGGAAAATCTGAGAACTTTTACTCCCATTTTTCTGGCAACCCAGAAATGCCCAAACTCATGCACAGCCAGCAGGATTGCTATAGCGACAAGAAATCCAAAAATACTATATCCAAATCCAATCATTTAACTTGCTCTTTGCGTGTTAACTAGCATTGCAGAAGACGAATATCATAAAAACTTCACTGTAGAGACTGAACACAATAAATTCGCGTTCGCCGATCAATATCCAATATCGATTCCAAACTAACCTCCTGATGAAAGTCCATTTTATTCATCGCTTTTTCAACCACGTGTACAATTTGATCAAATGTAATTTGACCTTCCAAAAACGCATCAACTGCCACTTCATTGGCCGCGTTCATCACAGCAGGAACACTTCCTCTTTTTTCAGCAGCCTCCCGGGCCAACCTCAAAGCAGGAAATCGATTCAAGTCGGGGGGTTCGAAATCAAATCGCTGACAATCCAGCAAACTTAGCGAGGGTGTTCCGGAGTCAATTCGTTCGGGCCACGCTAATGCATTTGCAATGGGAACCTTCATATCCGGACTACCTAGTTGGGCGATTATCGACCCATCCACGTACTCCACCATGGAGTGGATAACACTTTGTGGATGAATCACGATATCAATAAACTCATGATGGACCCCGAACAGAACACAGGCTTCAATCAATTCCAGTCCCTTATTCATCATTGTGGCAGAATCCACCGAAATCTTCCGACCCATCTTCCAATTGGGGTGATTACATGCCTGATCAGGAGTAATAACCGGAAACTCTGAAGCCGGGGTGGTGCGAAACGGCCCTCCTGACCCGGTCAATAGTATTTTTCTAACACCTGAGCCCGTTTCAATTTTGGTCACTAACCCCTCACAGTTCTTCGTTGGTTGGGGGAGACACTGAAAGATCGCATTATGCTCACTATCCAAAGGTAATAATGTGGCACCATAACTTCTCCCTAGTTCCATAATATGTTCTCCCAACATAACCAACGGTTCCTTGTTTGCAATCAATACCTTTTTACCGGCTTTGATTGCCGCAAGTGTTGACAATAATCCCGCTGCACCAACGATCCCACAAATAACAATACCATCTTCCCGTCCTGCTACTTCGCTGAGCGATTCTGGACCATTCATGACATCAATGCATGAACGCACTTTACGCAACTTAATCACTAACTCCTGGGCCCGTATCGGATCAACCATCACCACTCGCTTCGGCTGGTACTTTTGACACTGCGCAAACATTAAGCCCACATTACTATGGGCGGACAATGATTCAACGTGATACCGATCAGGATGTCGTGCAACTACATCAAGTGAATTGATACCGATGGAACCGGTCGATCCCAAAACCGTCACACCAATTGTCATGATAAGAACAAAGCCACGAATACAGGTGTCGCTGCCACTAGCCCATCAATCCGGTCAAGGACACCTCCATGTCCCGGCAGCAGTGTGCCACTGTCTTTTTCTCCTGCAGATCGCTTCAATCGACTTTCATACAGATCACCCACAACGCTAATTAATGCAGCTAAAAAGACCAAACCTGACCAAAGAACTCCTGTCTGAAATGACATAAAAGGAGAAAAATAGCAAAATAGAATAGCAAAAAGAACCGATCCAACAGCCCCACCAACCACACCTTCTACGGTTTTCCCAGGACTGATGTGTGGAGCGAGTTTTCGTTTTCCATATGCTTTACCAACGAAATAGGCAAAACTATCTGCAGCCCATATAGCGGCCATAAAACCAATGGCCATAATGGGTCCCTGGGGCGTATACTGATGTAATAAAACCAATGCCGCCCAAGCAGAAAGCAATACTGTTACGCTGCTAAAGATAAAAATAAAACTGTTCCTTCTGGTTACTGTGGTCCAGGTTTTTAGGGAAAAAACCTGGAAGAACCAATATGCAGCCCCCAATGCCGAAACAAAGTACAACCCATCAGAGGATTGGTAAAGCACAAGCATTAAACCAACAAATAGCCCTCCGGCAAAGATAGCGTCTTTCCCATCACATCCGGACAAATGATGCCATTCCCGCAACCCGAATAAAAACACCAATCCAATTAATAGTGTAAACCAGACATTAGGTAAGAAGACGGTCAGCGCAACCGCAATAGGTGCCAAAATTAACGCTGTAATTATTCTCTTCAGCACTATTTGAACTTGACTATCTGGTCACCGGTTTTACCAAAACGTCGTTGTCGTCCAGCGAACTCGGTAAGTGTTTCATCGAAACAGGTTTCGTCAAAATCCGGCCAATAGGTGTCTGTAAAATAAAGCTCGGTATACGCTAACTGCCAAAGCAGAAAATTGCTGATTCTTTTTTCTCCGCCCGTACGGATAAACAAATCAGGCTCAGGCAGGTCTTTGGTGCTCAGGAATGAGCTAATTAGTGATGGTGTGATTTCCTGATTTTCTATCTGGCCTGCTTTCATTCCTTCCACAATCGCCTTACAGGCCTGAGTAATATCCCATTGCCCTCCATAGTTGATCGCGATAGTGAGGTTAAGCACATCATTGTCTACTGTGAGTTCACAGGCCTGCCTGATCCGGCTTTGCAAACGCTTCGGAAATTGAGTCACGTCTCCAATAACCCGTAGACGAATTCCGTTTTCATCCAATCTTCTCATCTCTGACTCAAGCGTTGAGGAAAGAAGTTCAATCAGAAGATTGACCTCAGCGGGAGGTCTTCTCCAGTTTTCACTGCTAAACGCAAATAAGGTGAGATAAGGTATTTTTCGCTTTCTGCAAATAGGCAACAGACTGGTGATGGTATCTACGCCTTTCTTATGACCCGCCACACGGGGCAAACCAAGCTTTTTGGCCCACCGACCGTTTCCATCCATGATTACCGCGACATGATTAGGAACATTCTGAATATCGCATGAAGCGGAGGGTATATTCATCTGGGCGGAGTGAGGAAGTACAATGCTCCTGGGACAATCACACTTCCATTACTTCTTTTTCTTTTTCCGCAACAACCTCATCGATCAGAGCGATATATTTGTTGGTTAGGTCCTGTAAAACTCCCTCAGATTGCTTTTCTTCATCCTGGGTAATTTCCTTTTCTTTTAACAGATCCCGAATGGTTTGAATCGCATCCCGTCGAATATTCCGAATAGCGATTTTTCCCTTTTCACCTTCATTCTTGACAACTTTCGTTAACTCAACTCTTCTCTGTTCTGTCATTGGAGGGAGAGGAATCCGCATGGTTTCACCGGCAGTCAAGGGATTCAATCCGAGATCTGATTCCAAAATCGATTTTTCGATCAAGGACATCATTTGCTTTTCCCAGGGCTGTATGGAAATAGTCCTAGCGTCAGCCACCGACACACTCGCGACCTGATTAATAGGGGTAGGTGACCCATAGTAGTCCACGGTCAAATGGTCCAATAATGCCGTAGATGCCCGACCAGTACGAATTCTCACCATATCATCGCGAGTTGATTCCACGGTCTTTTTCATCCGCGTTTCAGCGTCTTTTTCAACTTCATCAATCATATTCAATCTCACTCTAACATCTTATCTTACTAGCCCGGCTGGAGACAATTTTAAAGCGATCCAAACCAGGGCGCCCAACCAGCCACTCGTTTTACCAGGTTCAAACACCGATATGTTAACAACTAAATTACAAAAAATGTACTAGTAAGTTTACCGAACGGTTTCCTGGCCAAACCAGAAAAAGGCATCAACTGAAGCAGTCTCGAATATCACATTTTCACGATGAGAGTGAATCGGAAATCAGCGTACCAATCATGTCACCCAAAGCCATTCTCTGGAGATTTCCAGGCTTATGCATATCAATCACCTGTATCGGCATTCCATTTTCCTCGCACAGCGTAATAGCGGTTGCATCCATCACTTTGAGTCTACGGGTCAACACATCCTTGAAAGTCAAATAATCGAATTTTCGGGCATTTGGATTTTCCTCCGGATCGTCATCGTAAACCCCATCCACCCGAGTCGCCTTGACCATTACGTCCGCTCCAATCTCCAGTGCACGAAGACTTGCCGCAGTGTCAGTAGTAAAAAGAGGGTTTCCTGTCCCTGCTGCGAAAATCACTACTCGCCCTTTTTTAAGATGCTTTAAAGCCCGAGCGCGAACGTAGGGCTCTGCTACACCGGAAATTGCCAACGCAGACAGTACCCTTGAGGGAGTATTGCCTGCCTCCAGCGCCTGTTGCAAAGCCAAAGCGTTCATTGCCGTGGCCAACATTCCTATGTAATCAGAACCAACACGGTCCATGCCTTTAGCTGCAGCCTGCATTCCGCGGAAGAAGTTGCCACCGCCGACCACCACCGCCAGCTCCACACCCATGTCAACAATCGCTTTTAGTTCTAATGCAGTGGAACTTATTGTGTCGCTGTCAATGCCAAATTTATCATCTCCGGCCAACGATTCTCCACTTAGCTTTAAAAGAATTCGCTTCCAGGGAATATCATCTCTTTCGCTCATGGAAATGGTGAATAAATCTAACTCGCCGCCTGTGCCATGACTTCCGCAACAAAATCATCCTTTCTTTTTTCTATGCCTTCTCCCACTTCGAATCGAAACATTTGTGTAACAGTGGCATTCTCACTTTTGAGTAGCTCGCCCACTGTTTGATCCTGATTCTTGACAAAGGGTTGGCCATACAAAGTATTCTCCTTTAGAAATTTTTTCATTCTTCCGCCAATCATTTTCTCAATGATATCGGCTGACTTGCCACTTTCTGCCGCTTGGGCGATGAAAATTTCTTTTTCCTTGTCCAGAACCTCCTGAGGCATATTTTCTTCTGAAACACACAATGGCTTGCTAGCAGCAATATGCATCGCTATATCCCGACCCAACGCATGAGATCCACCATTCAAATGGACAAGCACTCCGATACGGGCACCATGTAAATAGTGGCTAACCTGGCCTTCGCCAACCGCGATTTTTTCAAATCGGCGGATACTAATGTTTTCACCAATTCTGGTAATTAATTCCTGCCTTGCGTCCTCAACCGTTCCTCCGGCAACTGAAACAGATCCCAATGCCTCAACATCGGTTGCATCGGAATTGAGCACCGCATCAGCAACGTCGGCAGCAAATTTCTTAAAGGAATCATCCTTGGCTACGAAATCGGTTTCGCTGTTCACTTCAAGGATGACGCCAAACGAATCATTTCCAGCACAAACGATAATGCCATCCGCCGCGATTCGTCCCGCCTTTTTTTCCGCTGCAGCAGCTCCTTTTTTTCTCAACTCATCAATTGCAAGCTCAATATTACCCTCAGTTTCAGTTAATATTTTCTTGCAATCCATCATACCTGCGCCAGTTCTTTCGCGCAGCTCTTTAATCATTGCAGTCGTTATCGTCATATCGCCTCTTCTGGATAGTCGGTATCAGTTATCAGATTAAATTTCGAAATTATGTAGCCATCCCTAAGCCCCAAGACACGGAGCTAAAAAAATGAATTTCCTGGGGCGTGAAGCCAAAGGAAGAAGGAATGTCTAATCCTACCCCAAGGCTTGCCATGTGATTTAGCTAGCCACCTTCAGCAGCTTTTTTTCGAACGACTTTCTTTTTGCTTATTTTTTTTGCGGTAGCGTCTTCAACAACCTCTTTTGCTGGCTCAACAACAGCTTCCTCTATCACAGGTTCAGCGGCGACCTCAACCTCTACCACTGGTTCACCACCAGCAACAGGCGCGGATGCTTCTGATTCAGCAACCGCGGCCTCATCCGTCACTTCCACATATTCTTCGCCAGAGTTTCCGGCAGAAACCGCCCTGGCGGCTGTTTTGGAAGCCAAAATAGCATCTGCTGCTGCTTCCATATAAAGTTTAATGGCACGGGTCGAATCGTCATTACCTGGAATGATGTAGTCAATTCCTTTAACAGAGCAGTTTGTATCCACAACGGCAATCACAGGAATGCCCAGTTTGTTTGCTTCTGCAACCGCAATATATTCCTGCTCAACGTCGATCACGAACAGAACATCAGGCAATCCATTCATGTCTTTAATACCAGAGAGTGTTTTGTCAAGCTTCAGTCGCTCTCTTTCTAAAGTCAGCCCTTCTTTCTTACTCAACCTGGCAGTAGCGCCAGAATCAATTCTCTGTTCAAGCTCTTTTAATCTGGCGATAGAATTTTTTACAGTTTTAAAATTTGTCAACATACCACCAAGCCATCGATGGTCAACATAGGACGCACCACATCGAGTCGCCTCTTCCTTAATAATCTTGCCGGCCTGTCGTTTGGTCCCCACAAATAGAACCTTTCCACCCTGGGCCGCTTTCGAACCCAGGTAGTTCATTGCCTCTTGAAGCATGGGCAATGTTTCCTGCAGATTAATGATATGAATTTTGTTACGGTCACCAAAAATATAAGGTGCCATGGAGGGAGACCAATAACGAGTTTGGTGTCCGAAGTGAACTCCAGCCTGAAGCAGCTGGCGCATAGTGATATCAGCCATAGTTTGGTAGTTTATGTATATGGGTTAAACCTCCACGGTTACTGCTCACTAACCCGGAAGATATATTGTCATGGCGTCGATCATCAAAGCATCGATCATCAGGATCGGTCATCAAAAGATGTACTTTAATGAACCCACGATACAAATATCAAAGGCACCCAAGTGAGCATAATCGCCGTGTGGGAATTTTAGCTGGAGTTTTTAATCCAACCATAAGGGCGGCGGATTTTAACCAAAAATAGTTGAAGAAAAAAGCAGAATTTGGGAGCATACGCGCTCATTTACCAATTATTCCTGAAAAACATGGCTGTAACGATAAAAAATTCGGACGAAATAGAAAAAATGCGAGTCGTAGGTCGCCTCGCATCCCAGGTTCTGGACATGATTGGTGAGCATGTAGTACCGGGAGTCACTACCGACCAATTGAACACTATTTGCCATAAGTACATTACTGAAGAGCAGAACGCGATTCCAGCCCCGTTAAACTATCGAGGATTCCCAAAATCCATTTGCACATCGGTTAATCACGTGATCTGCCATGGTATCCCTTCAGATAAAAAATTAAAATCCGGCGACATTATCAATATCGACATTACAGTAATCAAGGATGAATTCCATGGTGACACTAGTAGGATGTTTTTTGTCGACGAACCATCAATTCGGGCTAAAAGAATCTGTCAAATTAGCTACGATTGCATACACAAAGGTATCGATCTGGTCCGCCCTGGAACCCGCCTTGGCGACATTGGACATGTAATCCAACAACATGCAGAAAGTAGCGGTTTCTCAGTGGTTCGGGAATATTGCGGCCATGGCATTGGCCGTGTTTTTCATGAAGACCCACAGGTCTTACATTATGGCACGCCTGGGACAGGGTTTCAGCTAGAGCCTGGTATGACTTTCACCATTGAGCCAATGATCAATGCGGGCAAAAGAGACACTCGATTGCTTTCAGACCAATGGACCGTGGTGACCAAAGATCGGAGTCTTTCTGCTCAATGGGAACATACTATCCTGGTGACCGAAACCGGTCACGAAATTCTCACGAAATCATGAGTAGATTAACCTACTCATCTTTACTTGATAGAAAATTACTAAACCTAAAAAGCATAGATCACAATAGCGCGATCAAGGCTTTTCAAGCCGCCCTGAGTCACGGAAAAAATCTGCTTTCGGAGTATCATCTGGAAAAAGGGAGTGCAGCAATCCAGGCGAAGTACCATTGCTGGCTAATCGACAACCTGCTTATTCTCGCCTGGAATCGGATCGTCAGCGAAAGAACCGACTCCGCAACATGTGTTTCGTTAATCGCCGCCGGAGGGTATGCCAGACAGGAATTAAGTCTGGAATCAGACATCGACCCACTGATTTTGGTTCCTCTGAAGCCAACCAACTCCACCGCTATCCTAATTGAAAAATTTGTCCAATTCTGCTGGGATATCAATCTCAAGATCGGACACAGTACTCGCTGCATTGAAGAGGTCATTGAATTATCGAAAAGCGATCTAACGATAATGACAAATATGATGGAAACCCGTTTGCTTACTGGGAACGAAAACCAGTTTGTCCAATTCGGGAAAGCCATCCACCACCCAGATTTATGGCCTGCTGAAAAGTTCTTTAAAGGGAAACTCGAAGAGCAACAAAAACGCCATCTTCATTTTGGCGACACTGCCTACAATCTTGAACCCAATATTAAGGAGAGCCCAGGAGGACTGCGAGACCTGCACATGATTGGATGGGTCGCAAATCGATATTTCGGAACCAGCAATCTTTCTGAGCTGGTGGAACACTAATTCTTAAGTCAGTCGGAGTACCAATCTCTCATCAAAGGTAGGAATTTGCTTTGGCAGCTAAGAAATGGACTACACCAGTTATCCGGACGATGTGAAGATCGTCTGCTTTTTGACTATCAAAGGGATCTCGCCCAGCAACTCGGATATAAACAACGAAATAATCATTTGGCCGTTGAGCAAATGATGAAGCAGTATTATAGAACAGTCAAAGAGCTGCAGTTACTGAACGAAATTCTGCTTCAGCATTTTCAGGAAGCTATCCTCGCGAAGAAAAAGCCGTTAGCTGTAAGGATAAACTCACGTTTTCAGTCTGTAGGAGATTTTCTGGAGATTTCTGATCCTAACGGATTCGGGCAGGATTCCAGCACCATCCTCGAAATTTTTTATCTGTTGCAACAGCACCCGGAACTCAAAGGCGTCAGAGCCAGCACCATACGCCAACTGAGAAACAATCTGCATCGAATCAACGGCAAATATCGGAATGAACCGAAAAACCGACAGCTGTTTTTAAGTATGTTTAAACATCAAACCGGGCTTACCCACGCACTAAGAAGAATGAACGCTTATGGTGTACTCGGTGCGTTTTTTCCGGATTTTGGAAGAATAGTGGGACAAATGCAGCATGACCTTTTTCACATATTCACCGTTGATGCCCACTCATTGTTCGTAGTTGGAAATGTAAGAGGACTGGTCCAGGGTAACGATAAGCTGAACTTTCCGGCATTAAGATCGCTAATCGCCACACTCAATAGAAGAGAACGTCTATATCTTGCGGCACTTTGCCACGACGTTGGCAAAGGTAGCGGAAAGGATCATTCAGAGGTCGGCGAAAAAATCGCATTATCTTTTTGTCAAAGACTCGGGCTTTCTGAATATGATGCCAAATTCGTCGCCTGGCTCGTGCGCAACCACCTGATCATGTCATGGACTGCCCAGCGGGAAGACACTTCTGACCCTCATGTCATCGATCGTTTTTCCGAAATCGTGGGAGATCAGGAGCATCTTGATAATCTCTACCTCCTGACAGTGACTGACATTATCGGCACTAGCCCCAAAGTATGGAATGAATGGAAAGGCCAACTACTACACAACCTCTATACTGCGACTTCCAGACGCTTGCGGTCTGGTCTCAGCGGCATCGAGGCCGCCAATCAAAGAGTTCGGGACAGAAAAAAGGCCATCGAAAAAATACTCGACAATGAAATTCCGGGAAAGACTCTCAAGAAGTTTTGGGACCAACTCGACCAGGAATACTTTCTTAGAAACAGTCCTGAAAACAGTGCCTGGCAAGCATTGCAGATACACAATCCCAATGTGGCAGATCTTCCATTGGTAAAAATTCGCTATCGTGAAGAGATCAAGGCACAACAAATTCTTGTTGTCGCACCGGAATCCGAGATACTGCTTCTCAAAAGCACCGGCACGCTGGAAAAAATGAATCTGAGCATCCTGGACGCAAGAATCCACCATACCCACTCAGGCCTGGCAATATTGGTTTTCATTGCGGTGAACCGGGATGGCGAAACCCTGGAAACTAACTTATTTGAAAAGCAGTCAGACCATATTCGAAAACTACTGCTCGCGCCACAACATAACTACGCGCCGTCCAAACGGGTTTTACCGAGGGCCTATAAGCAATTCAAAGTGCCGACTTCAGTAACTTTTACGGATGACATGGAAAACCGACATACCACCATGGAAATCGTTTCTCAGGACCGGCCCGGATTGCTCTATCACGTTTCCATGGCATTACTCGAATGTAAAGTCAAACTGCTATCTGCGAAAGTCTCAACTGTTGGTGAGAAAGCAGAAGATACTTTTTTTATCACTGATCGTGATGGCAATCCCGTACAGTCTCAAGAGCAGCGACAGTGCCTTGAAAATAAACTCATTGCTTCCTTGTCCCCCGCAGGCTAGAAGGCTGAATTAGTAATGGGTGTAAATCTGTCCCAGCGGGAAGAGTGGATCTGCTCAAGACAGTGCTATCTGAAAACATGAATGATCGAAAACATCAAAGACAGGCATTCCTGGCTGAACATAGCTGGGCAGATACCGAGATTACGCCATTGGTTCCAGATGCTTCCGCGCGCCGCTATTTCAGACTCGAAAAAGGTGTTCAGCGAAGGATGTTAATGGATGACATCGGCGGCAAACAAAACGTTATTCCTTTCGTTAAAATTACCGCACATCTCACCAGTCTGGGAATTCGAACTCCGGCGATTTATCACCAGGACCTTGATGGAGGGTTTCTTATATTGGAGGATTTGGGTGATGACACCTTTAGCACTTTACTACTCAAGGGCCATAGCGAGAAAGAGCTATACAGCAAGGCAATGGGTGTCCTTGGAAAGGTCCATCGCCAAATAGACGCGACAAAGATAGATCTGGGAAACTACGACTTTGAACATTTCATAAATGAAGCCTATCTTTTTACCGATTGGTATCTACCCGCCACCCAAAAACGGAAAACAGGTGCCACGCAAAGGTCTGACTATGAGTCCGTCTGGTGGCAAATATTCGAATCTTTACCTACCCTTCAATCTACTCTGGTGTTGAGAGACTATCACATAGATAACCTTATGATGGTTGACGGTGAATGTGCCGTACTGGATTACCAGGATGCGTTAATAGGCCCAATCGCCTATGATGTGGTCTCATTATTGGAAGATGCTCGTCGAGATGTATCTGGAGCATTGAACGAGAGTTTAAAACGTCAATACCTGAATCAGAATCCCGGAATTAACGAGGAGCATTTCAATCACCATTTGGTCGTTTGGGGAGCCCAGCGACACTGTAAAGTTGCTGGAATTTTTGTTCGATTGTGGCTAAGAGATGATAAGCCCGTCTACTTGCAGCATCTAAATCGGGTAATGAGACTTATCGGAAAACATATCGAAAATCCGATAATGCTGCCCTTGAAGAGATGGCTAACAACAAATATGAATGGGCTTGAGCACCCTCGACTGGATCCCGAGCTGTCAGATAAACTCAGGGAGTTTCTATAACTCTAACGTAACAACTCTACGAATCTCTGCACAAAAAAACCTGCACAGACCACCGCATAATCCACTGCATAGACCTGAACAAGAAGGGCTGGAACGTGAGCCCAGGCAGGAAACAATCAAAGTAAAATTACCGGAAATCACGAGATACCGCAGGATACCAAAAGAGGAACTGCAAAAAGAAAAACCCGACAACTTACCCTGTGAAAAGAAACGGCCCTTCCAACGCCTGTTGAATCCATATTATTCGGAGCAGAGCAATGGTCCGGGGGACCTCTAGTCCGACAGCTTCTCTTTCACTGTTGCCGGGTGACATCAATCCTTTGATGCCCCTCAGGATTACCAAGTGATAACTATCTTGCCTCATTCAGAATAAAAAAAATGTGAGATTTCTCACACTATTTGGACTTTTTTAATTTTATTTTCCTCCCCAGCTTACTGTTTCTCACTGCATCATCATGAGGCAAAGACATCATCATCATCGACAATTCCGCCCAACCCCTCTGAAACATCTTCAGAGAAGTCGATCAACTTGATGAGTGGAAATATGCTTAACGGAATAAAAACAGATACTAACAACTATAAATAAAAGAATTACGGAAAATCTTATAAAACGGAAAAAACCGATACAACTACCTCTAACGCCGCCAGCGTTTTCTCATTTTCAGACGATTACCGGTGTAAAAGTAATAAATACTTACTAATCTCCAAAAACTCGGGTAATTGGCTAATTCGCGAAAAAACAGTAATAGTTGGTGTTGCAAGACATGAATCATCAATAATGAGCGCAGGTTCAAATCACCTAAAGTGCTTTTTTCTTCATTATATCTTCGAGAGTATCCAGCCATATACTGTAGTAATCGTCGCTACTACTAACCAGGCTATTTTCCTCAAACAGTCTGATATTAGTGGATAATAGATCCGCCCATTCCTGCCATTCAAAATGCCCTCTGCTATGCAACTGGAGCGCCATGGCAAACGCTTTGGCTTGCCATGGCGAGTCGAAAATGGGTTCCCCATCCCTTTGAGGCTGCCCTGACAAAAGATGGTTAGCTGAAGTTGGGAGACTAGTTAGCTGAGTCATGGGCTCGTTTAGGAATTAGATGAGTAGGAATTCGATGAGGGGTTGATTGACGGGTCAAGTTCATGGGTCATGTTCATGGATCAGATTCATGAGCTGGATTTATCAGTTAACCCCAATACCAGCAATACCAGGGCAACCGATAATCATTACTAGCGGTCTATCCACCAGGGTCTTCCAGATAAGGCTCAAAGACATCCACAAACAAAACGCTATTTGTGCCTATCCTGGAATTACCCCAAAGTTCCACCGGTTCAAAGCGAATATTATACAAATGCGCAGGGATCTTGATTCCAGATATAGCATGCTCATCCGGAAAAATATGCGTACCGTGGTGTTTCACAACAACTCCTTTTTTGCCCCTTATATAACGTGGGGCCCGTGTATGGGAGCTCGGATGAAAATTTGCAACATTCACTGTATCACCAACTCCATATCGTGGTGGCTGGTCGCTGGGCAATGACGCTGAGCCACCCTTTTTAAGGATAGCACTCACATCCTCCTTTTTTATCGCCGACAAAGAAGCAGGTAAAGAAGACATACTGTTTGACTTACCTTGCTCTAACTCCTGTTTCGAAATTAGTTTCTTTTCCTGTAACAGGGTTTCCAGTCCGTGAAGCCAGTGTTCATAGTAGGTGCTGTTAAGATAATGGGCTGGATCAACATTTTCTCGTGCGAAACGAGATTGATCAAGGTTCCATTTTCCCAGCATTCCGCAGGCCAGGGTCATGGCAAAAACCTTTTCTTCCCATAGACTTGAGAAATTTCTGCTTTTTCCCTCTTCGATGTTAGCCTGGTCTATGTCAGCCTGACTGATGGGAGAAAAACCATGCATTCCCCCTAGATCGTGCGCACCGTTCATAAGTTATCAACCTAATATCAGCCGTTATTTATCGTAATTCGTCAGGGGAAGGTTGGGAGATTACGGCCACACCGATCATCGAATCCCGGGTCACTAGTGTCGCCAGCTGCTGCTCCGACAAATGATCCAAACCAGTAGGGCGTTGGGGCAGTACCAGATAACGGATTTCTGCAGTGGAATCCCAGACACGAACTTCAACATCCGCAGACAGCTCAACACCAAATTCCTTCAACACTTCTCTCGGCTCGCTCACCGCTCTTGCCCGATAGCTTGAGGCTTTATACCATGTTGGTGGCAACCCAAGTACTGGCCAGGGATAGCAGGAACACAACGTACAGACTACGAGGTTATGCACACCCACTGTGTTCTCGACAACTTCCATATGTTCTCCCTGCCTCCCTTCGTAGCCCATCTCCCTAATCGCGCTAGTCGCATTGTTTAATAGCCTGGCCTTGTATTGCGGGTCGGTCTAGGCCCTCGCTACCACCTTTGCGCCATTTTGGGGTCCCACTTTGTTTTCATAGGTATCAATAAGCTCGTCCATGGCTGCCTGATTGATCAGTCCTTTGTCAATTAACAACGCCTGCAACCTATTTACCCGCTGATCTATCTCACTCAGTGGCGCGTTATGGTGATGGGTATGATCGTCTGACATGATGTTTCTTCGCAGAATATTTAATCCATCTGGAATATCAGGATGGGGAGCCCGTTTTTCTGGCATCGTTGAGTACAGACTCAATGGTAGCGGCTATTTCGTATAAACGCGAATCCATTCCATTTGGTCCGCTAACCATGAAACCCACGGGTGCTTCACCAACATCATGGCAGGGCAAACTGATCGAGCAACCATCAAAGCAATTCGCAGTTGAAGTATTTCTAAGGCAACGTAAATTAATCTCAGCTATTCTGCTCGTATCATCCGTATCTGAAATCGGAGGAGGAACACAAGCCACCGTCGGATAAATAACCACGTCCGCACTCGTATCCGAAAACTGCTGATTAAAGTCGGTAACAATCTGATGCTTTTCATCATATCGGTCTTGCTGCAATTGATCATTAAGCGCACTGCCATTCATAATTCGTTGCCGTACAAATGGATCATACAAATCACCGTGGCTTTGCAACCATTCCTGATGCAGCAGCCAGGCTTCATAAAGCGCAATCGCCCTGCTACTAAACATATCTATACAGCGATCAAGAACCGGCATTTTCTCTCTAATTACCGAGAAACCTGCCTCTTTCATCCAATCAACCGAACGCTCAAATCTTCGCTCAACGTCAGAATCGAGATCATTCAATACTATAGACTCTGGTAATAACAACCGAATATCAGCAGGCTCGTGTTTTGCAATCGATGGCAATTGTGAGACCCTGGTTGCATTCTTTATCGAAGGAGATGTCATGACATGATCCAATAAAAAACAGCTATCCAGATCAACGCCCAACGGACCCGGAACGTCAGAAGTTTTGGACAAAGGAAACACCCCATTTAAAGATAACCTTCCATAACTGGGCTTTACACCCACAATCCCATTAAAAGCAGCTGGAATACGACAGGACCCTGCGGTGTCTGACCCCATGGTAGCGGAAACAATACCTTCAGCAACACTGACTGCACTCCCCGATGATGATCCACCGGGAAGGCGGCCAGTGTTTCGATCCCACACGCTTTGACAATTACCATAATGAGGATTTAGCCCCATTCCACTAAAAGCGAATTCGCTCATATTGGTTCGACCGAGGAACAGCAAACCTGCCTCCCTCAAATCCCTCACCACATCGCAGTCCTGTGCCGCCAGAGTTGCGGTATGCTGCAAGACTTTCGACCCTGCCAGGGTTTTTTGTTTTTTCACATCAAAAAGGTCCTTTAATGTGATTGGCACGCCGGCCAAAGGCGACATCGATTTACCATCCTGCCGATTTGCATCAACAACTCTGGCTGACTCACGAACCGACTCATCAATAGAAACAAAAACATTGGACGACTTTACGGCCTTTCCCAGGCATTCGTCGACATGAGACTCTGCTGATATCTCGGCACATTCCAAATGCTTTGCCAGCGTCCTGACCGGTAATGGTGCCGGTTTCCGATTGATTATATTAGGGGTATTCATTGATTCAATTTCCTGGGCAATTTTTTAAGCGATTTCCTGGGCCAGTCAGTATTCATATTGGGAATTGTACTTCGATTTAGCCAGTTGACACAGCCAAAAGCACGCGGTGGCTTGTTCCTCCCGCTAAATCACCCTTCCCGTGGCGGAACATTAGTGACATTAACAGGGCTATGACATAATCCCCTCCCTACCCATACTATTCCTGTGATAAAGCAATGAAAGGCACCCACGAATACCAAAGTGATCCCCGGAATCAATCAATTTTAATTGATGTTAATGGTGAACACTTCCCTAGGGAAAAAGCCACTGTTTCTGTTTTCGACAGCGGTTTTGTGCTGGGAGACGGAATCTGGGAAGGACTTCGGTTCCACGAAGGCGTTATCGCCTTTCTCGACCAACACCTAGACAGACTTTACGAAGGAGCCAAAGCGCTGGATATCGACATGGATGTGGATCGGCAGGCGTTGACGGATCGACTTCATGGGATTCTTGCTGCAAACGGTATGAAAGACGGAGTCCACATACGACTCATGGTCTCCCGAGGTGTTAAGGTGACGCCTTACCAGGATCCGAGGATCACCATCACTCCGCCCACAGTCGTTATCATTCCCGAATACAAACAGGCACTACCCGAGACTCTGACCAAAGGCCTTAGGCTTTTTACCGTTCATGTTAGACGAGCCTATCCAGACACTCAGGACCCCAAACTTAACAGCCACTCCAAAATCAATTGCATTACCGCGTGCATTCAGGCCACGAAAGCCGGCGCAGATGAAGCACTCATGCTGGATCCCCATGGATTCGTTGCAACTTGCAACTCCACTCACTTTTTCATTGTTAGAAAAGGTGAGGTGTGGACTTCTTCCGGAGACTACTGCCTGGGAGGAATCACCAGAGGTAATATCATTCGCCTATGCGAGAATAATGATATTCCGGTTTATCAGAAGAACTTTAGTTTGACCGATGTTTATAGTGCGGGTGAGTCTTTTGTTACCGGAACATTTGCTGGCGTAGCACCCGTTATTAATATTGATGGTCGAACCATCGGCGATGCGACCAGAGGGCCGATGGTAGAGCGTATTCAGAATCTTTATCTTGACCTCATTAAGTCGGAGTGCGATTAAAAATGACTACCAGAATCGCCATGTGGTCAGGCCCACGAAATATTTCCACCGCGATGATGAGATCCTGGGAGAGTCGAAAAGACACAGCAGTGTGAGATGAGCCCTTTTATGGACATTATCTCTATAAGACGGGCATTCCCCACCCGGGGGCAGAGGAAGTCATCGCTGATCAGGGGACCGACTGGAAGGCTATTGCCCATCGATGCTCCGGCAGCCCACAAAATGGCGCTCCAATTTTTTATCAAAAACACATGACAATGCATCTTTTGCCGGAAATAGATCGAAGCTGGCTTTCAAATGTCACCAATTGTTTCCTCATTCGGTCCCCCGAAGAAGTCGTCGCATCCTACTCAAAAGTCAGAGCCGACCTAACCCTGGATGATATTGGGTTTGTTCAACAGGCAGCACTATTTGATTTTGTTATAAAAATTAGCGGCACTATTCCCATAGTGATTGACTCTGCAGACTTTCTGACAAACCCGGAAGACATGCAGCGACTCATCTGTCAAAAGCTATCAATTTCTTTTCGTACGGAGATGATAGCCTGGTCCAAAGGACCAAGAAACAGCGACGGAGTGTGGGCGAAATACTGGTATGACAAAGTATGTGAGTCCACTGGGTTCGCAGAATACACTCCCGGAAACCCTGTACTTAATGATGAACAAAGGGCAATTTCGGATGCAGCACAGCCGTATTATGAAATGCTTCATCAATTCAGGCTAACCGTGTAGTACCTGGCATCCATTAGCCAGTCTGATTCCATATACCGAGTACTCTACAAATAATGAAACAAAACTAATGAAACAGAACTAATGAAATTAGTCAGCTACAATATTCAATATGGAAAAGGACAGGATAATATCGTTGATATTGAGCGTATTGTTGGGGAAATACAGGGGGCGGATGTGATCGCACTTCAGGAAGTTGATCGCTTTTGGCCTAGAACAGGCATGGTTGACCAGGTTCAACAAATCACTGAACGACTACCAGAGTACTACTGGGTATATGGTGCGGGTGTTGACTTGCACTGTAGTCAATCCCCTCCTCACGAGAACCGGCGCAGACAGTTTGGTAACATGATATTGAGTCGATACCCGATTGAATCGAGTCGCCACCATCTTTTACCTAAACTTGGAAGTATTGGGCCACTAAGTATCCAGCGATCAGCCATTGAAGCATCAATAAAACCATGCTCCTATAAGCTTCGCATTTATTCTGTTCATCTGACTCATCTATCTTCCCAAACCCGAATTCCTCAGATAGAGCGGCTTTTTGATATTCACAACACCGCAGAGACCGAAGGATTTGCTGTAAACGGTAATCTGGAAGGATTTGATTGGCAAGATGGAGTCGATGACCAGGAAGTTTCTCCCCACGCCATCATCATGGGCGATTTTAATTGCCAGCCAGATTCACCAGAATATGACATCATGACTGGGCCAAAATGCGACTATGGAGGACGGATTATCAGTCCAAAAGGCTTTGTAGATGCCTGGACCATTGTTGGAAATGACGAAGATACTGGATACACGAGTGATGTCCATAACATACCCGCGCGGCTAGACTACTGTCTGGTTAGCAGCGCTCTGAAATCGACTATTGTGCATTGCCATGTGGACTCACAAGCAAACGGATCTGATCACCTTCCAATATGGATTGAACTCGATTTCAGCAGCAAATAGGGGTTTATCGTTAAAAATCACAGATAAACTGATGCTTTTCAGGACTTTACGCTAGTTTTTATACTAAAAGTACTGTCACTCACCACCTGATGCATATAAAATCAGCTCCATAGGGGGGACGCGCGTCCCAACGACCAAGTAAAGAAGCATACAAAAATCCACCGAGGAACTAAAATAATGCGCAAGACCACTTATCTCGCTGCAGCCGCTTTGATAACGCAGGCAGTTGTGGTGACATTACCCGCTCACGGGGCAGGCTTTCAAAATAGCGCCGTTTCAGCGACAGGAATTGGCCGGGCCCACGCAGGTGCTGGCATCTCCGGAGACAACGTCTCTGATATGTTCGCCAACCCAGCCAGCTTAAGCCTTCGGGACGGCCGGGAGTTTGAAGCTGGGTTACACGCGGTTTCTCTTTCAGCACCATTTGAGAATAACGGATCAACCCAAACCTATGCTGGTGTCTTAACCGTTCCTGCACAGGGCTCAAACAGCGATGCGGGAACAAATTCCTTGATTCCCAGTTTTTATTACACCTCTGCTCTCAGTGAAAACCTACAGTATGGTGTTGGCCTTACAACTCCTTTTGGCTTATCAACTGAATATGACTCAACCTGGCTTGGCCGTTATGCCGCGGTTAAGTCGGAATTAACAACTCTTGAATTGAATCCAGCCTTATCCTATCAGGTTAGCCCTTTTGTCTCGGTCGGAATTGGCTTGACACTCATGCAGATTGACGCGGAACTCACGAACGCACAATTCACTGGTATTGGAAGTCCGGATGGAGAATCTGTACTGAAGGGTGATGATACCGCTATCGGTTGGACTGCCGGCTTAATTGTAGGGGACGATCAGGGTCGATTTGGTTTTAGCTATCGATCTGAAGTCCAGGTGAAGCCTGAAGGTGAACTGGTTATCACTCCGCTGGGAATTCGCGCTGGGGCAAGTGGCAATGTGACACTACCTAAAACACTTTACTTCTCTGGTTTGAAATCCTTGAGCGACAAACTTGACCTGCTCGGTAGCTTGAGACATACCGATTGGGATTCATTCCAGGAACTTCGATTTCAGTTCGACAATGGATTACCTGATGACGTGACTCCATCAAACTGGAAATCAACCAATACCTATAGTATCGGTGTGAATTATCGCCCAAGTGATCGATGGACTTATCGCGGCGGTTTAGGACTCGATGAAAGCCCAGTATCTGACCAGTACCGAACCGCCAGAATTCCTGATAGTGAGCATAAATGGCTTTCCTTAGGCATGAGCTACAAAACTGCTGGAAATATCAGGCTTGATCTAAGTTATGCCCACATTCTGGGTAAAGATGCGTCAATTGGCGAATCCAGTGATCTCGTTTCAACCACTCCTGGTGCTGCAATTGACTCACTTAACGGAAATTATAGCGACTCAAGCGCTGACATCATCAGCTTTTCTGTCAGCATTCCTCTAGGTAGATAAAATTATCTCGTTACCAGGCTCGATGCTTTCTAGCGTCGAGCCTGAATAACGAATACCACAAACAAATACACTGAATACGTGACTGTTTTTGTTCTTATATTTGTTCTTTAGAATTACTCGGCTAACACCCTTCTTTCAGTAAAGCCAAAAGCCCTCTAACTGCAGAAGAAGCAAATCGTATCGAACAGGTGGACAGTACTTATCCTCGCAACAAAGGAGACTATGTCTGGGGTGGTTACATCAATTTCTATATCGCCAACGGTGGCATCGTTTTTCCCTGTTTAGATGTTCCCGAAGACATCGAAGCGGAACGCATTCTCAAGCAGGCGTTCCCCGACCGCACAGTGGTTGGTGTTCCCGGTTGTCGAACGATCAGTATTTGCGGGGGAAACATTCACTGTATTACCCAACAGCAGCCGTCTGGAAAGATTAAGCATTGATATTAGTACCTACTAGCGTTGTCCGTGTCTCGTTCAAAAAAAGCTGTGAACAAAAATTTTCCGCGGGCTTTTGAATTAAGCGCTGTGCAGGACGTGGTGGTACGGTCTGCCTGTTTTTTGAAAGAATGAGATGAGGAGATGTTTCCGGGTTGTGATTGGTCGCAGAAAAAATGAGATACTGGTGTATCACCTGGTTGATATCAAACATCCCGGCCATGGCATTGGCAGATCATTTTTTCCATGGACGCTGGAGCTCGCAACGGAAAAATAGGCCTCATTGGCCATAATTCGCGTGTAATATCATCTGTTGACAAAAATATACTAGTCAGTGAAAGTCACATTTAGACGGTTTGCATTTATCCGTGCTGGATGTCTGCACCCCGTTGTTTTTTGCTCAGGTGAGCCAAACTTAAGACAGCAGAATTAATATACACCCTTATCAATATACACCCCTGGTTGAAGTGATACTGTTAGGGCTACGGCTTTTTTCTTTCTTATTTCTTCTCTCTCAATTCTTATCTCTTCTTTCTCAATGGAACTGAAGTATTGAAAAATATAGTTATTTTCTTTGATGATCGTATTGGGCGATTTTCAGCGGTTTCCAGGTCAGCTTCCAGTGTTAGGCTTTTATATGATCTGCAGAAGGCTCATTCATCCCATTTACCATCGAAACAGGCCTCTTTCTACGATGGTGGGATGGGATCCGTTTCGTCAGCATTTCTGCCGGGGTCCAATGGTTTGTTGAAGCCAACCATTGGAACTAAAAACATGCTATCCAAAGGATATGCGTTTGTTTGCCGCCATTATGTTGCTGGAGATCGGGTTTTCCTTGTGGCAGGCGGGAGAAGTTCTGAGGCAGCATGTCTGCTTGCTGGTATGCTTGAGAATGTTGGCACTGCCCTGTATGAGCAAAGTAGTAATGAAAAAAATAGCAATGGGTGGATTCGTGGTTTTTTCCCAACGGTGTTCAGGAATACCATTTTTGGCCCGGGGCGTAGACTATCCCATAGATTGTTAAACCAATACCTGGTACTTCCTACGAAGGCGAAAGAATCTACTGAGCAGAACTGGACAGATCAACCAGAATTTAGTGAGCATTCTATAGAAGTGGATTTTATTGGTCTGATCGAGCCAGTTAACAAAAGACCAAATCTGTTTCAGCGCTGTTTGAACCGTATGGTTGAGTGGAGTCCGGGGACAAGTTGTTCGGAAAAACAAAAAACCGCGAATCAGATTCGTCTGGGTAGCAATGTGAAATACATTCGCCAGTCCATGGCTATAGATGAAGCTAATCCCCGATATCAACCTGTGATGTGTTCGGGCCAAATAGGTTCGAATATCGATCAACGATGGTTTATAGGCACCCACAAATCAATTCTGAATGGAAATCGGGAGCGTAAATCGTTTCAGTGGATATATCGTTGTTTGATCGTAAGAGGGGTATATCTGGACTATCACCATTCAGATGATGCTCACTTGGATTCAGTCCAACTCTCACCCGGCAATTCGCGATTTTTCCCGCGAATTATCAGCACAAATGATCGATTGCAGTCCCTGGACTCCGCGGTAGTAGAACAAATTCAAGTGGATAATTGTTACCGGCTAGGGAACGTATTATCTCTGTCCGAAAAAGAAGTAAATGGGATGCTCGATTTGGCACAGGAAAGAGACGGTAATCTCAGGGAAGATGATTTGGACCAGCCATTTCATGTGGCGTTAAAACCCAATCCCCAATCTCAGGTTGCGGGAATTGATGAGGTACTAGAGAGCGTCAATCAAAGTGCCTCGGTGGCAAGAGGACTGTATCTTACCTTTCTTTCATTAAGTGCCTTTATTTTCCTCGTGACCAGCTCAACGGATGATCTGGATTTGCTGTTGGTGAAACTGATAACGCTTCCTTTGTTCAACATAGAGTTGGACTTGCAGGGGTTTTATCGATTCGCACCGTGGGTCTATCTTCTGGTACATATTAATGTGCTCATTGTTGTACTTTTGCTATCACGAAAGTTGGCGCTGTTTCAAAATGCGTTAGCTACATTGCCGGAATCAGAGGCGAGAGGGTTTTTGGGTCGGCTGCACGTGTTCGGGTTGTTGCAATATTTGAGCAATCAGCATGAGGGTGTGCTTAGGATATTACTCTGGTTTTTATCTAGCGTGACGCTTGTCTGGATACCACCACTTATCCTTTTATGGATTCAAATAGATTCTCTTACACTACAGGAAGAAATGATTATGTCGTATTTTTTCTATGGATGAAAATCATAAGACCTCACTACCAAAATAGACTGCATAGCGCTACTAACTCTCAGGCCCCCTCGGGACTTTCCCGTTTGAAGCTTCACGGAAAAGCGACGCTAATCATTCTTTCCGCCGTCGCATGCATTTCGATTTTTGGAGCAACTGTTCCTTTGGGAAAATGGGAACAGGCGCTTGCCCGGGCTCAGGGCAAGCAATGCGATCCATCTAATCCAAATGTTATAGAGAGATATCCGCTGGATTGAAGAGAGAAGGGAAATGATGCAATGGTGGTCAAGTTATTTGGAAAAAATCAGCTCATAAAAAATGCGATTTATTTTTTCTTTCGGCAGATACAAAAGCATTCGAGATTCTACTTTCGTTAGCTACGAACTAGAGTCGCTCCTTGATGATGCGTTTAAGGGAGTCGCAATATCCAATCGACTAATACTACATTACTTCACATTACGCCAGCAGAGAAGAACGGAAATTCCTCTACCTATCTTGGAGTTTGTCGCCTCTGGAATAGAGGGAGTTTTGAATGGAGATATTTCTGAGATGGATTTCTTCCACCCAAGAAAGTATGGGCGAGCCAAGAAAGGTGTCTCTCCCTTAATTAGCGATTTAGTGTACTTTAATGCGGGTTCTAAATCTGGAGACCAACCACGTTTGGGATCGACAGATATTAAAGCCAAATTTGAGACTGTTAGTGACCTGTTAAGTGCTCGAAACGATAGCTCAGTGTCTCCAGCAACAGTTGATAGACGATATTACCTTCAGCAGCAGAGGTTTATTCGGTTTCAGAAGCTGAACACACTCCTAGCTGGATTTTACGAAATAGACTACGGCTTAGAAAAGGATCGACTCCGAGCAGATTCACTACATAAAGAGTTAAAGGAAATTTATTCTGTTAACGAATTGATATAAGTTGGGTACTTTTCTTAACTTTTTAGCGAAAACATTAAGAAGCCACAGTTAGATAAATTTATTAGTCTTTCAGCTTTAATACAACTGAGATCATATATGACTAATACAATACAACTTCCTGAAACTGGTTATCTACGCTTGAAGCAGATAATCGGCGATCCTCAGAAGAACATTCCTCCGTTATACCCAGTCTGTGCATCTACTTGGTGGAGTGGAGTCAAAACTGGAAGGTTCCCAAAGCCTGTAAAGCTGGGTCCTAGAACAACGGCTTGGAAAGTACAGGATATAAAAGATCTGATAGACAATGCGGAAGCAGCATGAGGGGGTGGAAAATGGATCATTCACTACAAGCGCAAGAACTACGAATCGAGAACTATCTTAGAAAGCACGGCTCGATTACTACTCCTGAGGCACGTCATCAACTCGATATCGTCATGCCTGCTCCCAGAATACACACCTTACGGCATAAACGAGGTCTGAATATCACTACAATCATGGTAAAGGATCGCAATCCAGGTGGATCAGTTCATCGATTTGCCAGATATGTTTTGCAAAAAGGCAAGTACCAAGGAGGTAAACAATAATGCAAACAATAAAAAGCCCGGAGTCGAGGCCGGGCAATTCACAAAGCATTCAGGCATCCAATTATACCCCTCTGAGTAAGGCAATAACAGACTTCGCTGATACCATGAGCGCTGTGGGACTTGGAAGGGATGAACAAATCACGCCAGACGGTGACTTACATCGATTTACTGTGGAAAGTGACAAATCAGGCTCAAAAAATGGTTGGTATGTATTCCACAGTGGTGATATCTGTGCCGGTGCGTTTGGGTGCTGGAAAAGGGGGATTGATGAAAAGTGGTGTAGCCGTTCATTAGACAGCCTTTCGAATCAGGAAAAGCAAGACTATCAGGCAAGCATGAAGGCCGCAAAGGGAAAGAGGGACAAGGAAAAACAGAAAGTACACCAAGCCGCAGCAATCAAGGCCACTGAGATGTGGAATAAAGCAGTCTCTACCGTTTCGCATTCCTATCTAGCTAAAAAAGGGGTAAAGGCTCACAACCTGAGAACGATTGCGGGAGCGCTCGTTATTCCTCTAACAAACTCAAACGCTGAGATTCAATCCCTGCAGTTTATTGGCGACGATGGCGCTAAACGATTTCTTGCTGGTGGGGCAATCAAATCACTTTTACATTGGGGGCGATCCAGAAAACACATTGTTAGTTGTAGAAGGGTTTGCTACTGGTGCGAGCTTGCACGAGATAACTGGACTACCTGTGGTGGTTGCATTTAATTCTGGCAATTTGCCCCCCGTTGCTGTCGTGATGAAGGAGAAATACCCCGACACTAGGCTGGTTATTTGCGCTGATAATGACCAGAAAACAGATTGCAACCCCGGACTAGCCGCAGCCAACAAAGCAGCTAAAGCAGCGGGTGGCGTGGTGGCCTTCCCTGAGTTTGACGATCCCGAATTGTCGGACTTTAACGATCTCGCAAGACACAGCGGAGCGAGCGCAGTCCAAACAATCATCGATAAGGCGATAATCGACCCCCAAAACCCAGATCAAGGAAATGGGTACGCCCTTTCTAAGTCGGGCGTCTTTTATCTTGGTGACGATGATCCGCTTTTCATTTGCTCACCGTTGACCGTTTCGGCTGTCACTAGAGACCAATACAGCCAGAATTACGGTAGGTTATTGGAATGGAAGGACATGGACAACAACCGGCATCGTTGGGCCATGCCCATGGAAATGTTGGCAGGGGATGGGTTAGAACTGAGAAAAGTATTACTTGCCGCTGGATTAACCAGAATAGGAGGAGGGAAAGCGCGTAACCATTTAATCACTTACCTTTCATCAACCCCAACATTGGCTTGTGCTACCTGCGTTGATCGTATCGGCTGGCATGAAAAATCTTACGTTCTTCCTGATACCGTTATTAACAATAGGAGCGGCGACAGCGTAATATTCCAGACCGAAGCAGGAGAGCTTAACCACTTTCGAGCGAAGGGCAGTACGGAGGATTGGCAAAACGAAATAGGGAAATATTGCGCTGGGAATAGTCGATTAGTGTTTGCTGTTTCTATGGCTTTTGCCGCTCCCCTTTTGCACCTTTCTGGTATTGATGGCGGAGGGTTTAATTTTAAGGGGTCGTCTAGCGAGGGGAAATCCACAGCCCTACAGGTGGCCGCGTCTGTCTGTGGTGGGAGTGAGTACCTTTGTACATGGCGAGCAACTAGTAATGGTTTAGAAGGTGTGGCGGCGTCCCACAATGATGCGCTCTTAATTTTGGATGAGATGGGGCAGGTTGCACCCAAAGAAGCAGGAGAGATCGCCTACATGCTTGCAAATGGACAAGGTAAGCAAAGAGCGAGTCGTAGCGGGTCAGCTAGGGCCAAAAAGCAATGGCGGACTCTATTTCTGTCGAGCGGTGAAATATCCTTATCTGATCATCTCTTACTAACGGGCCAGACAATAAAAGCAGGTCAGGAAGTGCGATTAGCTGACATTCAAATGAACACCGGACAGCATGGAGGGTTTGAGACCTTGCATGATTTCTCAGACGGGGCCAGTTTCGCGGATCATCTGAAAGAGAAAACGGCACAGATTTATGGTTCACCTTACCGTGATTATTTGAGTGCCTTGATGGGCTACCTAGAAAAACTCCCTTCCACTATCAAACAGATACAACAGGATTTCATTAACGAGCATTGTCCGAAGGATGCAAGCGGACAGGTTCGACGTGTAGCCCAACGGTTTGCGGTCGTTGTGGCCGGTGGTGATATTGCAACAACACTGGGTATCACGGGGTGGCCTCAGGATGAAGCAGTCAGGGCAGCGGCAGTCTGCTTTAAAACATGGCTTGATCAACGGGGCGGTTCTGGTAATTCAGAAGATCAAAAAGCAATAGAGCGGGTTGTTGGGTTTATTCAGCTACACGGACAAAGCCGATTTGCAGAATGGAAATCGAATAGTGATAGGGTGATACAGAACCGCGCCGGGTATGTTCAGCATGAAGGAGTGAATACCTATTACTACTTCTTTCCTCAAATATTCGATAGTGAAGTATGCAAGGGACTCGACTCTAGACAGACGAGAATTAGATTAAAGAGTCGGGGGTTTCTGAAAACTGATAGTGGAAAACCTACCCTTATCTCGTAAGCCACCGGGGGAGTCTAAAAGCCAACGATTTATTTGTGTGACCAGTGGGATATTGGGTGATGCGTAATATCACGCACAGAATGTACAATGAGTTTTTCAGATGCTCGTTTTATTTTAGGTGTAAGTGGTGTAAACGGTGTACCTCAATGATGTCAACGGTTTCAGGCTGCACCCCTCTAGAAATAAAAGGGTGTAACCGCATAGCCTTATAAACAAAGGGCTGCACCCTTTACACCCCTAAAAAAATAATAACTTTCAAAATCGTTAAGATGAAATCGAATTACCTTTTGGGTGATAGCTGTCTCCTCTCACCCAATCCAGAGAGTATAGAGACGTTGCCAATAATAAAAGCCGCCTCGAAATCATCCGGTTTACCCGTCAAAAGGATATGCGAGTTACTCAGCAAGGACGACAAAGTAGAGCTTATGGCTGGAGAGATTACATTGCCCGAGCTAGAAGCATTTGCCAAATCAATTTTGAGACGAGGGGATGGGACCCTATAGCGTTTTCATTAGTACGAGGGCTGGCGACCGCAGTATTCGCGCAATTTTCAAATATTATTGAATCCTCCACACTAGAATAAGACGGTGGATGCTTTTTCGCTACATACCAATACGTTGCAAGATAAAAAGGGTGGGGAGTCTGAGGAAAAGAAGTTGAAATTGAAGGCACCAAGTAATTGTTGGGGCCGTACTGTTGAGAGCCGGTGTTACGGGTTGTAGCTAGCGCGGAATTGCTCTACTTACGAAATCATTTTGACGAATCTCTCCTTTTGTGTTTTTCCACTTTATTCAATTTTCTGTATGGTTATAGCGCACGGGGAATCTTCCTCAAGCCGCTCGACGGTGTGGCGATTCTGGGCTTTCAGATCGTGAGCAACTGCGTTCTATTTCTTCTTTGCGCCTCTATCCAATGTATCCCTTACCCAAGCACTCAGGGTCTTTTCTGATCGGACAGACGCATCTTTATAAGAGCTTAGCTGGGTATCGGTAACACGCACCTTTGGTAATACCTTATCGGATGGGTTTTTTGTTCGATATCCCAGAGGCCTTCCTCTTTTTTTCTTTACTGGTTCATTCATTTTTCGATTTTATCATTATTAAAATAGACCTACAAATAAATATTGATATTTATTTTAAAAAGAGGCACAATTAATTTTGCAAGTTTGATATGAAATGTTGTTCAAATTAACTAAACGAGGCAGAGACATGGCACATTCAAATTCGGCTCATCAACGGACAGGGATTTACGGCGTAGGTGTCGAGATGGAACATAAACAAAACAGCAAAAGTCTATCAACGAGAGACCAACCAGAAGCAGCCATGAAACTTGGTGAGCATATCGACAGGGTAAACAAATTTACCATTCAAGCCTATGCGCTTTCGTTTCTATTTGGGCCTGATGGCTGTGCTCAAGAATTAAACGAAGAACTTCAAGGAAATCTTGCGTGGTTATTATCTGATCAAATGGAGCGCATCAAACAGGCTCAAGATGGCTTATTCGAAGCAATCTCCCTACAGGAGGAACGGGTAAGCTTGAATGCTAGATGATGTGTTTGGTTGCTTTATGTGCCTCGTTACTGTGTCGTGGCTTGTTCGCCTTTGAGAGAAAGGATCGACCACCCGCAACACTACGAGGGAGTACTATTCATTGGCATTGTATCTGTGACGATGGTTATTGCAACCGCTTCAGATCTTTAAGGGTATTGTAGACAATATTTTTTGGGGGCTCTTTTGGGGGCTCTTTTTTTAGGAAAATATAAATTTCCCATAAAATTAATATCTTATATTCCGTTATATATTCCCGCCTTCGCACCATTTAGACGTTTCAAGCTGTTTCAAATCGTTTCTAAGTACTTTGATTTATAACGATTTTTAGCTAATTTCTGTTTCAGCTTGTTTCACCTCATTTCTTGCTTTTCAGCTATTGTGGTGCTATCTCGGTTCGGTTTAAGTTTGGTAGCACCAAATGCCGGTAGTGTCAAATAATTTCGCACTTTCTATTGAGCGGCAGCCTCAATGTTCAGTTTCAAGCTACAGCATATTCATGTTCTTCATCCTGCTCGCGCAGTAAATCCATGTTCATATATTTCCTCGTTATCGGGTGTTTTCGCGAAGCGATGCAAGCACAAAAACGAACAACGGAAAAGGCGTCCGTTTGACAACCTTGTTAGGCACTCGTAGAGAAAAAGTGACACTGAAAATTTGGTTCATTTTTATGAGTTAAATGTGAACTTTGTACGAAATGCCACTTCTGAAGGTAGCCTTGTTTTCTAGTTCAAAACGGATATCGGCGATGTAACCATCTGCAACCTCACTAAAAAGAATTTTCTCTCCTACTTTTTCTGCATTTGGATGATTAGTTATCTCTATAAGAGAGTGGTAGTGTAATCTGAGGTCTGTAATTTATTTCTTTAGCGATGCTCGTTTGGCTTAGGCGAAGTGAGCGTAGCGAACGAAGGCAAAGCCGGTTTTTCTTGATTCGGTGTTGAATGTTGAGCCATCAAGTCGTTCCATGTTTGTGACTTAAGCAAATGTGGAGACAACCCAATGACCCAACTGGATTACAGTAACCTATATGAAGTGGTGATGGAACAATTGATTCAACATGGCTCCGGTGCCTTTCGTGAAGTGATTACCGCGATGATGAATCAGGCGATGCAGATTGAGCGGTCTCAGTTTCTGGGTGCCGCCCCCCATGAACGCAGCGACGACCGTCGAGGTCATGCCAATGGGTTCAAGCCCAAACAGGTGGACACGACGCTTGGCACGCTTAATCTTCAGATACCCAAGACCCGTGATCACGGAGAGGCGGGGTTTTACCCGCAATGCCTGGAACAGGGTCGGCGTAGTGAACGCGCTTTGATGTTGTGTGTGGCCCAGATGTATGTCAGTGGTGTCAGCACTCGCAGAGTGGAGAAGGTGCTGGATTTGTTCGGGATAGAGAAGATATCTTCGACGCAGGTGTCCCGCGCAACGGCATTACTGGATGATGCTTTGTCGGTTTGGCGCGATCGTGCCCTTGGAGAGATACGCTACCTGGTATTGGATGCCCGCTACGAACGGGTTAGGATGGATCACCAAGTGGTGGATGCAGCGGTACTCAGTGCGGTAGGTATTTTATCGGATGGTCGACGAAGTGTCCTGGGTGTACAGATCGCGACCAGCGAAGCCGAGATCAATTGGCGAGAGTTTTTACAATCTCTGGTGAAACGGGGAATGGTAGGGGTTGCGTATATCTCCAGTGATGACCATGCCGGTCTCAAAGCCGCGAGACGCGCTGTGTTTCCCGGTGTACCGTGGCAGCGTTGTCAGTTTCATTTGGTTCAGAATGCGATTAATCACGCGCCGACGGTGAAGATACGAACCCGTATTGGTGGCGAATTGCGTTCGGTATGGAATGCAACGGACGAGGCATCGGCCCTGACACAGTTACAGCAACTGGCAGAGCGATATGAGTCGAACTATCCGAAGCTGTCGCAGTGGTTACTGGACAATGTTCCCGAGGGGCTGACGGTGTTCAATTTGCCGGAGCTGCATCATCGAAAGATGAGAACGACCAACGGGATTGAGCGTCCAATCCAGCAGGAGATTAAACGGCGAACCCGGATTGTTCGGGTTTTCCCGAATGAAGCATCGCTGCTACGGCTTGTCAGTGCCATCCTCGTTGAGATTGACGATGAATGGAGTAATGCCGACAGGCGATATATCGTGTGGAACGACAATAATGACTCAACCTAAATCGAAGTTACAGACTTAGAGTTGCACAATCAAGAGAGTTTGCGAACTTTTCTTCCTTAGGAAAGTGCACTTTCTCATGCATAGATTTATAACTAGAACGTGACTTACTTAGAGCATGAAAAGAATACTCGCTAACACCAACTGCAAACAAATTATCAAAGTGATTATCCAACTCTAATTGGATCTCGATTCTAAAAGGTTTGTCAATTTCCTCTAAGTTTTTGGTTAAAATAATAAATGAAAGTTCTGTATCAGTATGTTTATGAATTATGTAATCTAAATCGTTATAGGTCGTTGGATCTTGAACTTTTAATATTTTAAAATTACCGTCATTCTCAACCCTAAATATTTGGTAAAAATGTAACATATTTGTTTTGGGGATGATTGTATATATCTTCTTTACCAATGTTGTTTTTTCATCCTTAACATAATAATCACTATCAATTGAAAGTATTGATTCATATTGAATATATAGTTCATTTAAATGTTTTATTATCGACTGCTTTTCCCTAGAAAAATTGTTTGAAAACAGATGAATCAGAGATTTTTCTGGTTCATTCATTATCGAGTCAATCGACTTTGAAATACTTGAACTCAATTTAGAAGCCCAATCTACAGCTTTTGGTTTATAAGTACATATTCTAATGTGCTTAAAATCAAAAGGGACATCATCTAAGGTCTGGCTAATAATTACTACAGGTTTATTGAGGGCATGCGCGAGCCCTAGCTCATAGGCAACATTTGGATTTTTTTCCGTAACGTCAGCGATTACAAAAGATGAACTCTCAATTTTCTCGAAAATATCTAAAATGATAGCCCGGTTATTATAAATTTCATCAGCACGCTCACAGGCAAACCCTTTTGACTCTACTAATGGCTTAATAAGTTGTGAGTAATATCCATCAAAATTGTCATTAAAAGGCATAATCACAAAGCAGGACTTATTATTATGTTTCATAGCTATATTTAGTAATGTTAAAAGTGCCTAACGCCGCGCTCTTGCGGAAAATTTGTCCGATAGCAGTGCCTTGTTAGCCATATTTTTTCTGGATTATACTTGGCATTCTGCTTCCTTTCTCTCAATCTTCGAACGTTATCATTGTTCTCCAAGCTTCGCCGTTGTTCATTTGTTGGATTGGTAACATTGACTCTGATCTCTCTTGATAATCTATTAATTGTGATCTTACCCCAGCGAATCTTTTTCTTGTTGTCATCGAGGGCTGCCTGTTTTGATAACGTAAAATAAATTTCGCACAATTAGTTGAGGCGGTGGTCCTCGGGGTATAAGTTTTAGGTTGCTTAAATCCAAACTGTCACAAAGAGGAGATGTGATGAATACCTCCCACCTGCCGAATATGAATTAATGTATTATCAAGCCGAGTCAAGTGAAGCCGCTTGACTCAAATTAAAACCCCTCCGACAAAACCGGGGCGATTCAGAAAGAAGGAGGTATCTCTATGATTAAACGTGCTCTTGGCGGTTTTTCCGTAACCGTCCGGCTATTCCGTCTTGATATTATTTTGCCATTGATGAAGTAGTAGTTGGTCAATTTGCGACCACCTGGTAGTTGGTAGACGCGTGAGAACATCAGTCAGGTATTGGTGCGGATCCAGTCCGTTGATCCTGGCTGATTGTATCAGGGGCATAATTTACGTGACACAGAATTCTGAACAGTCTCGAAAAATCAATATCACCGACAAGATAAGCCCAATCCCAAATACCGCTTAACTGTATTCTTCAGGAACGACTATATAGCCAAACCAGACTGGTGCTACCAGTGGTGCTACTGATTGTTTAAATATTATTTATTTACTATTAATCAAATACTTACACAGAGTATTCGATTCCCGCCTTCGCACCATTGTTTGGGCTTTACGTTTAAGTTTGACAAAGTTCAACAGCATATCGGAAGCCGCAAAAAGCGGCTTTTTTGTTAGTTTTTGCTCTGCAAAGCAGAATAAAATAACAAGACCTCCCGGCAGAAAACCAACACTGCTCTACTGACAGGATCCAAAGTCACTAAAACACAGGCTTTATCAGTACAGGCTTTATCAATATTGGCCTGGTCAATCATTCTTCTGCTCCGAATTGTTAGGAGTGAAAACAATAAAACAGGGAATGGGTTGATTCTTAAAGAACTTCCGAGGACGCTACAGCGTATAATTTAATGAGTACTACCTAATCAGGGTAAAAAAGCCGGTTAGTTCTCGCTAAAAATACGCAACAGAATATAAGACCACTCTGACTATTACCTGTTCAGCTAATTACCGTATCAGGAGTACCTGGCTCATGCAAATATTTTTCGATGACAAAAATATACGATCCGCTCGTATGGATGAACTACCGACAGTCATTGAAATTTTGTCCGAATCATTTAAAGATGATCCCCATATGAATTGGATACTTGAACAGTCAAGATATAGTGAGAAAATAAATGTAGTGATTGAATACCAGGTTAAAGAAGCTTTTAATACAGGCTGCGTCCTAGTTACCAAAGATTTATTGGGTGCTTCTTTATGGAATACAGAAAGCCGCGAGAATCTGACTATTGATTATATAAAGAGAAATATTTCTTTTATTTTGAAGTTGGGACTACGTACTGCAATAAGAAGCCTGAAAGATAAAGAGGCAGCGGAAAACAAACACACTGGTAAAAAATATTTCTATTTATCAGCAATTGGAGTACTACCCCAAGGACGAGGTAAAGGTTTAGCCAGCAAGTTAATGGACCCACTACTTGAACACTGCAAAAAACATAACTTCCCGGTATATCTGGAAACTGCAAACGACCGGAATGTTAAGATATATAGTAAAAAAGGATTTGTCGAAACAGGTATCTCCGATAAAGGATGCATCAAAATCCATTACATGGAATGCGTCTAATTTTTAGAAATTGGATGACGAGGTTAATTGTATGATTCATTAGAGATCGTTTCAATTTGACCTACGCTAGTCGTTGTTGAATTCGTCTGTTCATACAACCCGTAATAGTGAAAGGATGTCTGAAAAGATGTCTATGAATCACACAATTCGTAGCAAGGCTTCACGGCGAATCCCGATTGGGAGAGAGCCTGTAAAAAAGACGCTTAGGTTCAACTCTTAAGTGCAACCGTCAAGGTTGTATTTGAATTACAGAACACCTAATGAGGTGTTCTGTAATTCAGCGATTTTCTCGGACGATGATTTAATCTGTCCATCGTCGATTGTAACGACTGTCGGCTTACTTTTAACAGTGACATTGTCTTGGGATAAAACTGTCGAACTAACCCATTCGTATTCTCATTCGTTCCTCGCTCCCACGAAGAATACGGATGAGCGAAATAGATATCCGCACTGAGTTCCTTCGCCATGCGTTCGTGGTCGCTGAACTCCCGACCATTATCATAGGTGATCGTATGGCAGCTATCTGCGCTCCCCTTGAAACAACGGATTACCTCGTTGGCAACCGGGTCTTTCTCTTTCGTACTCGAATGACCCAATAACGTGTACCGGCTCTTACGATCCACCAGGGAAACCAATACGCCGCAATGCCCTTTGCCAACAATGGTGTCTCCTTCCCAATCGCCAATTCGGGAGCGCGACTCTACACAGGCAGGGCGGTCATCAATCATCGTCTGGTTCGGAATCTGACCACGGCGGCTATAGACCCCATATCGTTTCTTTCTCTGCTTCTGGCAGCGAAGATAACCCGACAGCTTCCCGCCCATTTTCTTGTCCCGATACACGTGCTGATAAATCCATTCATGGCTGATTCGGTAATCCTGTTCTTCATACAGCCTCCATGATATTTGCTCTGGACTCCAGTAAGCACTCAGCAAACGACCCACTTCGGCCCAGTGAGAAGGCTCAATTCTTGGTGTCACCTTGTCGGCTCGACGAGACAGTGCGAACTCATGGGCCTGTTTGGGCCGATAGCCACGAAGCCCTGTATTACGAGACAGCTCCCGACTAATCGTGGACTTGTTAACACCGATCTCTTCGGCGATGGCTTTTTGTGATATGCCCACCTTCTTTAATGCAAATATCTGGTATCTTTGCTCTCGGGTGAGCTGGGTATAGTGACTCATCATGCTTCTCATCTTTGGCGAGAGGAAAAGCCGACATTATCCCAGCTTTCCCTTCTTTGACGAGTTGCACTTACTAGTTGAATTCAAGACGCCATATTTTCTATCAAAGCTCAGACATTGGCATTCTGCTGGGCGATTTGTGCATGGCCAAACAATGAAGCGAAACGACCAAATGCTTTATTTCCAACCGGGCCCAAATTTCCCGACCTAATCTACCACATGAATTACCTCTGGATAAACACCTACGAGGCCGACCGTATGCACGATAGCTGCCGGGATCATACTCAACACGTTTACTAGTGATTTACTTATATCCGGTGCTATTCGGTTCAGCCAGATGTCATGTATTGCGGATATTCCATGTCCACCGGGAACTCCGTAATTGATGGCAGTACTTACCGGCCCACCTTGAATTAGGCTATCATGAAAGAATCCACCATTTGCCTCTTCATTTATTCCGGAAATGTTTTTCCAGCGATCAGTTTCGGGAATAGTCCCATCAGGATTAGGCTCATAAACATAACCTTCCCCTTCAGGACGTGTCTCACCTGGTTGAATATGAGGGCTCATTCCTCCAGTGACTCTCTCATAGTAAGTTTTTGCACCATATGCAACGATCGTAATCAGGAAAGTGTCCTCAAAGTCACCTCCGGTTGCTTCGGCAACAGCACCTTGAAAGCTCGCATTAGCTACGGCAAGAAAAGCATCAGAAGCCCCTGGAAACATCCCGCTGATAGCACTGGAACCAGAAGCACTAACATAGCTAATAGCGCCCGCTTTAATAATGTCGTTAAAGGATGCACCATTTATATCCGCTAGATAGGAAGCCCACCCAGCAGCTCCCCATGGTCCACCATAGGCTGATGCGATGATTCCACCCACTACCCGTATTCCTTTGTTGTCACGAACGAGGTCCTTAACAGTAGTCGAATGGCCAACAAAATGAATCTTATGATTGATATCCTGTATGGTTTCCTCAATCTTGACCTGGTTGTTCTCATAAACCAAATGACCAGTCACTCCTCCTCTTGCGAAGGTTTTCCTGTGCATATCCATATAATAATCAGGATCTTTCAGAATTTTTTTGGTCGCTCTAAGAACTTCCCGATCTATTATTGTGACACTATCTTTTAGCAATCTTCGAATAGACTTAAAAAAACTAGCGTATCCGCTAGGGTCCACCAGGGAAAGTGGATTATTCAGAACGTAACTATAGCGGTTAAAGCTCTGACCATTTGTTGGAGACTGGATGAAAGGATCGGCGGAAACGAATCGTCCAATGCCTGGATCATACACTCGTCCTCCCATATGAATTAGCCCTGAAGATAGTAGGTGTGAATGACCAGTGAATCCACGTTTTATAATTTCACCACCGCCAGGCTGGGGCGGACTTTCCTCTGACTCATCAATCATTGCGACTCGCCGTTGTCCGAAAGGGCTGTAGTGAACCCTATCTGTTATTTGTCCATTTTCATCGGATATCGCGATAACAGAATCAAGGGAATCCCGATGTAGATATCGGGATTCCGGCACCATATCCGACTTCTGGTTAATAATGGATGTCACACCAGTATCTGCTTTAACCAAGTATTGATGTTTCTCAGATGAAAGACCGCTATCCACAATAGTAGTCTTTTGATATATACCACCCACCCATATATTTGTTGTAGTAACTCCGTTTGACTTTTCGACCTGCTTATAAAGTTGTCGCTCAGGTCCGTAATAAAATTCAGTGATGACATTGGCCTTTTGAATTCTGGTTGGTTTATTGTGGGGCCCAAACTGGAATTGGCGTTCTCCTCCTAAAATCATATTGCCATTGGCATCATATTCATATTGAATATTCTTATCCCCTGTGATGCTACTAACAGCATGTACTCCTGCGCCTGACTCTCCATAGTTGTAGTACCCAACTCCGGATTGGTATCGAATATTGCCTATTTCGTCATATTCATATTGGATTTCCGAGGCTGCATCCATCCCATAGAGTGTTTTACCCTCACCTCGCTTTTTATAGGATATCAATCGATTCAAGTCGTCATAATCAAAATTCTCGTACATATTAATCGCATTATCACTACGACTAATTAAACGTCCCAGTAAATCATATTGAAATACGGTATCCTGAATCTCCCCATTGTCTCCCAATAAACTCATCCTTTTAACAAAGTCATCCGCAACACGAGCATGTTCCCTGTGGGTCCTAGCCAACTCTGCATTCGCATTCGCGCTGTGCATGTACGTATCCCTCGTATCCACAAGGGCTAATTCCAGGCGACCATAGAAGTCTTGCCAATATTCCAAAGATGACATGGATAGAAACATGGAAGCCTGATTTCTATTCACATCAGCCAAATACTCGAAAGCATCAGTTGCAGAGGTCAACAATTGGGGGAGTCTCTCATCCTGGGTTACTTGCCCGGCCACTTGTCTAACCGATGAAGCGCGGCTACGTGAAATATCAGCTAATCGCTGATACTGTTCGATTCGTTCCGCACCAAGATTTTCCCTGTTTTTGAAAAAATTCACGCCACCAGTTTTCCCATTATTCAAGTAGACTCCAGAAAGTCGGGAATTGGTGCTCCTGCTGTTTGCATGAACTTTTTCCAGCCCACTCGCCATCAAATCATAAAGCTCCGATCTTTTTTCATACAGGTTGGCGGTACTGTAGAATGCCCAACTCCTGTCTATCTCAGCAGACAAGCCGTTATCGCTGCCACCCTCATTCTCCCTTTTTAACTTAATGGTTTGGTGCCTTACTTCGTTGTAGTAGGCAACTTTTGACTGTCGCTCCGCTAACTGGGCAAACCCTTCCAGATTAGTTGGTAAAGATGCTTCCTGATATTTCTTTTTTTCATGGAATTGCCTGTCAGCCATATCGAGATACAACTCACTAATAGACTGATAATGGGCTTCCAATAATGAATGATATCCGGTTTCGAGCTTTCTACCAGACCGGACACTGCTCGAATCTTTGAAGGCATCATGGAGCAACTGAGCATTGATGGCAGTATTGTGGTGTATTGCAGACAAACCTTCAAAAAGGGTCATGTCCCCTTCTTGCAGATCGATCTCCAATTGCTGCTTCGCAATCTCTGGTTGCAATGACGAGGCATCCAGAGGTTTGTTCTGTATCATCAAGACACCTCTGGTCTCTTCCAACAAAGAAAGCGCCTTCAATCCCTCTTCGCGGCTTTTTCTGGCATTCTGTGCTTTCACTTTATGGCGCTCGGCAATCTCACCAAAATTCAGAATTAGATTAGAAAGCTGACTTAGTGACGTACCCACACCATCAATAGAAGAATAAGCACTATTCCCGTTATCTAGCTGGGTCAGTATATGACTGATTTGGCGCGACTTAGGGTCATAATCAAGTTTGGTAACGGTCCCGTTCCCCTGAGTAAATCGGGTTACTCTCCCATACGCATCAACTTCACCTGCATCCCATTGCAATACTGACCCGCCTTCATACATCATTAACATGGATGCAGCTTTGTCTATTGCTCCTTCAACAAGACTAATTTTCGATCTGATTTGCCGGTTAATCGATTCGATGCTGGTCAAATGTATAGCCGCCTTATCATAATAAAATCTTGCTTTCGTACTATAGTCATTGGCCTGGTCGAAATAAGCACGAGCCTGCATCATATACCGATCGGCTTTTGCCTCTGACTCCTGTCTTTTAACTAACAAATGATTTATCCTCGATTTTATAGGAGGGAGTTTGTCATTGATTTCTGACACCCTGTTCCTATTATGAGCAATGGTTCCATGTTTCTCTTTCATACATTGCTGATATTGAGCTTCTTTCTTGTCAAACGCTGCACTCCGCCCCTCTCCCCTTCTAACATGCCCAGCAAAAGGGCAGGTTCGAGCCTCTAATTTAACGATTTCCTCTTGTTTGGCATTATGTTCATGGACCAAGCCATTATAGAGGCTGATTGCAGATGACCGTTGGACTGCATATCTATTCGTAAGAGTTACCCAACTTTGATATGCACCCATTTCCGCATCTCCTTTGCTGGCAAAATCCTGGGCTTTTATCGCTGGCTCAGCCCCCCGGGTAACTAAAGCATTGTACTTCTTAACATGCTCAGCACGAACAGGCTCCAGGTTTTCAAATAACAAATTTGCTTCATTTCCAAGATCTTCTATCAACGACTTTTGGTCTAGATACTGTTGGTATTCAACCATGCCGGCGCTACGCACCTCGACGGGAAAACCATATTCGTTATAGTCTGTTCGAACCAGCATTTCATTCGGATAAACAATACCATCGACTTTTTGAGTGGCCCCTCGATAAAGGGTTTTGGTCTTATAAGATTGACCATCAATCACTTCATCCACAGTCTCTTCCCGGCCATGGTCATCATAACTATAGAGACGGGAGTAGCCTCCACCATCAGTAACACTTGAAATTTTTCCAATTCCCCCTTCACTGTTATCGTAAGTCCAGATCGTTGTGCTAGCATCCTGAGCCCCAAACGAGTCAATGCGGGTTAGCGGCCTATTAAGTAAATCGTAAGTAGTAACCGTTTGAGTGCCTTTTGCATCAGACATTGATGTCACCCTCCCGAGAGAGTTGTAACGATATTTCCATTTTCCCAAATCCGGGTCGTCGGTCTCTATTTTTTGACCAACCTGATTGTAACGATTTGTGATTTCATTACCGTGGGGATCGATAGTAGAGATCAAACGTCCCACAGAATCATAAGAATAGGCAGTTACATTTCCAAGCGCATCGATTACTCGATCAGGCTTTCCCCAGGAATTCAGAAAAGTAGTTTTCGATTGCCCCAGAGGGATTTTTTCTTCAATTTTCTGGCCATGATATTGCCATTGCATTGCTTCACTATTCCCGTCAAAGGAAATTACTCTCACAGGGCGGTCAAACACATCGTATTCGACTTCTGTCCACACAGGGGCTGAGCGAAGTAGGGAGCGGACTTTTTTACTTTTCGACCTACACGATCATACTGTGTATCTACATAAACCGGGCGACCATCAAAACCCAGGGTTTTATTTCTAATCTCCCGGCCCAGCTTATCGAAATACATGACCTCGGGTGATTCCCCCTGATTATCTATTCCACCCACATAGAAAACTCCATTTTGTGGACAGGCTTCAAGACACCAGCGATACACAAGCACCTCCTTGTGATCGTCCTCGACCTGTGATGCACTGATATCTTTCTCACCAAAAATAGTGGTTTGTTTTATTTGCTTTCCAAACGTATCGTAAAGATATTTGGTCGTCTTGCCATTATTATCAACCTTCGATGAAATTGCACCGAGAACCCTGTCATAAGAATGGGACTCCCGGTGCCCCAGTGGATTGATCAAAGCAATTGGGAATCTACCGTCATCAGAAAAAGTAACAGTGGACGTCCTTGGTTCAATATCAGCTCCTGAAATGGTAGTCGAAACAACATTACCAAAACCGTCGTATCCGTACTCAGAAGTTAGGAACAGACTAGACTCGGGATCACCAATCTGGCTCTTTAACGCTCCCGATGCATCATATTCCATCTGAATTTCCCGTACAATTTCTGGCATACCTGGCGTGTTGTACTTCGTTGTTCTATGTTTTATTTGACCCAGACGCCAATGAGTTATATCGTTATTGAAACGACTGAGGACTTCCCTGGAATGACTGCTCGTTCCATTGCTGAAAACTGTTTTCCGGCGAACTGTATTGCCAAATCCATCGACCACTGCATTCATATTTTTACTGCCAATAAAACTACCATCCGATTCATAGCTATCGTAAGTTGACGCGGACTGATAAGTCATCAGTGCTTTTCCCATTCCAATGTCAGCGCCAATATCAGCACCAACATCAGCAAATTGATATGAATTCCTGACTTCGGAAATCAAAACATCTCCAACATATTTTTTGACATTACTGATGCGCCCGGCATGAGGATATTCTTGCATTAGGGTAGTAACAGTCCTTATTCCTTTTGCACGATCAATCGCGGTATTCGAACCGAATCCCGGATTTCGTCTCCCGATCAGGTCGACTTTCTTTTCGCCGTATTCAAACTCTAATCGGCGCCATCCCCCTAAACCATCACTCGTCTCTAACTCTGATACCAAAGGGCCTGTACGATTCATTGGAACCAGTGGGTAAGTCCTCGTTAGAGAAGGAATGTACATTCCCGGGACGTGGGTTGGCGGTTTCATCTGAACCTGGGAAACAAACCCGAAACCATTTTCTGTTTTGATCACCGTCTCAGGAACAGCATAGGAACGGTTGCCTAATCCAAACGCCCAACTCCTGCGAGGTTCTCCTTTCGCACTTATTACAAAATCCTCCATTCCATCCGAATTCATATCAGCGAAAAAACCCAACCCGATATCCAATTGTCGGTTTTCATGACGAGATATTTTTTTAAACACTACAGGCAAATCCAATATTCCCTGCTTCCTCCAACCTGAACCCGTGTTTACCCATGTATCAATATACTCAGTGCCATCGATATCTTTAAATGCGCGGACCAGATCGATCAGACCGTCTCTATTCATATCCTGATAAAAACCCAGCATCGATGTTCCCTGGTCATTCTGGGCATTAGACACATGATTTCTCCAATGGGCTACTGTTGGTAAATACTGTTGAGAGTATTCCCAACCAACTCCCGTATTTAGCCAAACCGATCGTTTTTCAGTCTTGATACCATCCACATAGTCATCCCTGCTTACAAGCAGGTCCGGTAAATGATCTCCATTCAGGTCAATAAATCTCGAAAAAAGCAGACCTTCGTGATGATGTTGATAACTGATCGAAACAGTTGGTGGCCTATAACCTTCATTCTGTTCCCATGATGTCCCAGTGTTCATCCAGGCCTCTCTGTATTGGGCCCCCGAGGAGTCAATGTAGGACCGAACCAAATCTACCAGTCCATCGGCATTGAGATCGACAAAAGTTCCCAGTCGGGAAGCTGAGTTACCCATTGAATAATTCGATAACACCTCGGGTAAACGATGGGATTCACTTGGCTGCCAGCCAGCACCTGTATTCATCCAGGTTTTTATAACGGTAACTCCGTGAGCGTTCGTGGTTCCCAGGACGATATCCGGAAGAGCATCTGCATTTAGATCAACGAGCTCTGCATGGGGTTGAGGTAAATTGGAGTTGGAAATAACAGTCAGAGCTGCTGGTAATCGTTTGCGTTAACGGATACCGCACAAACCGTGGAAGTCTCCTATACCGGAATTCTTCCTGATCTATTTCGTGAAGGTCAGGGAATTGTGGCCACGGGTTCCATGAAAAATGGAATTTTTATTGCTGATCAGGTTCTCGCAAAACACGATGAAACCTATATGCCTCCTGAAGTTGCAGATGCTCTGAAAGCCGCAAACGAAAAAAAATATGGTGACACAAATTGATTGCTGAAATTGGACAGTTTTCACTCATTCTCGCGCTGGTTTTCTCAACCCTGCTGGCGACATTACCACTGATTGGGTCCCTTCGGGGCGTTGTTAATTTACAACAATTGGCTCGCCCTGTAGCTCGCACGCAATTCCTCCTTACCCTCATTGCCTATATTTGTCTGACTTTAGCCTTTCTCAACAATGATTTTTCGGTAGCCTATGTGGCAAACACGTCAAATAGTCATCTTCCCTTGCTATACAAAATCTCGGGAGTCTGGGGTGGACATGAGGGCTCACTACTTCTTTGGACATTGATTTTGGCAACCTGGACCATGGCGGTTAGCTTTTCGAAGGGAATCCCCGAAGATATGGTGGCCCGGGTTCTTTCCGTAATGGGAATGATTGGTTTTGGCTTTTTGTTATTTACTTTGATGACGTCGAACCCCTTTGACCGGCTGTTTCCGGTTCCCCCTGAAGGCCGTGACCTTAACCCACTATTACAGGACGTAGGTTTGGCGATCCACCCGCCGATGCTTTACGTTGGCTATGTTGGGTTTTCAGTGGCATTCGCTTTTTCTGTTGCGGCGATGATTAGTGGGCGGTTCGACGCTGCCTGGGCCCGCTGGACGCGCCCCTGGACTAACGTCGCCTGGTTGTTTCTTACCATTGGGATTGCGCTTGGGTCCTGGTGGGCCTACTATGAATTAGGCTGGGGTGGATGGTGGTTTTGGGATCCAGTAGAGAATGCATCCTTTATGCCCTGGTTAATTGGCACTGCACTTATCCATTCACTGGCAGCTACCGAAAAGCGCGGGGTATTTAAAGCCTGGACCGTATTATTATCAGTTTTTGCCTTTTCTTTATCGCTGCTTGGCACATTTCTCGTGCGCTCAGGGGTTTTAACCTCAGTTCATGCTTTTGCGACCGACCCGGAAAGAGGGCTGTTTATTCTTATTTTCCTGACTATTGTTGTTGGGGGTTCGCTATCACTGTTTGCATGGCGTGCACCGAAAATTGTCAGCCGGGTTCATTTCAATGTGATTTCCAGAGAAATGGCAATACTGCTGAATAATATCTTTCTCGGTATTTTATGTTTTGCGGTGTTAATCGGAACCCTTTATCCATTAGTGTTGGATGCTTTGAATATGGGAAAAATATCTGTAGGCCCTCCTTATTTTGATTTTATTTTTATGGTCATTGGGATTCCATTGGCGGCTATCATTGGGATCGGCACTTTGATCCGGTGGAAAAAAGACCAAATAAAGCGAATCAATAAAACTGTCTTGTTCTCCCTGGTACTCAGTATAGCCGTTGGCTTTTTCACTCCTCTACTCATGGACCACTATTCTTTTGGAGCCGGGTTGGGAATCGCCACGGGACTGTTTGTGATTGTGCTTAATATCACCAATCTCGGGGCTAGAACCAGCAAAGGAAAACGAATAAAAGACCTCCTTGGAACACCGAGATCCTTTTACGGCATGGTCGTCGCCCATTTGGGAATTGGCATTTTCATTATTGGCGTTACCATGACCAATACTTACAGTATAGAAAAAGACATCAGAATGCTTCCAGGTGATGTCCACGAAATCCAGGGGTATGGTTTCGGTTTCAAAGGTATCACCGAAGTTCAAGGACCGAATTATCGCGCGACCCAGGGGAGATTTGACGTTACAAGAAATGACAAAACTCTCACTACGTTGAGACCTGAAAAGCGAGTCTACCTGGTACAGCAGAATCCCATGACTGAAGCAGCCATTGATGCTGGTTTTACCAGAGATCTTTATGTAGCTTTAGGAGAACCACTGGAAGAACGTAATGCATGGGCGGTCAGAGTGTATTTCAAACCATTCATACGCTGGATTTGGCTCGGTGCCCTGGTCATGGCTTTGGGAGGCGGACTAGCTGCTTCTGATAAACGCTACCGAAGAAGCAAAAAATACGCCAGGGCATCCTCCCCCATGGTTAGGTCTGCGGTGGGCTCCGTGGTGGAAAATAACACCGCTCCGGTAAATTGATATGAACCGCTTTCTTGCTCCTCTGGGGATTTTCGCTACCATGGTCGTCCTGCTAGCGGTCGGTCTAACTCTAAACCCACGAGAAATACCGTCGCCTTTTATTGGCAAACCCGCTCCAGAATTTAGCCTGGCAGAGCTGGATGAAAAAGCAGCACCAATTACTCCGGAGGCATTTCGGGGTGAAGTCTGGATAATGAATGTGTGGGCGTCCTGGTGTGTTGCCTGTCAACAGGAGCATCCCTTATTAATGGAGATGGCGGATCGAAATCTGATAAAACTGGTTGGACTCAACTACAAGGATAAAAGGAATGATGCCAAAAAATGGTTGCAAAGGCATGGCGACCCCTATGGGCACATCGCATTCGACGAATCGGGGGATGTGGGCATTGATTATGGCGTTTATGGTGTACCAGAAACATTTGTAATTGATCAGGATGGCATCGTTCAGTTAAAGCATATCGGTCCCTTAACCCCAGATGATCTTAGAGACACAATTTTGCCCCTGATCCTAACGCTGACAGGAGGCCAAAGCTGAAAAACATCGAGTTGAGAAACATCAAGCCAAAAATCATCGATATGTGTAAATCAATTATTACCGCTTTTTTGCTGACAATTAGCATCCCTTTTTTTACTTTGGCCCATGGGCAGCAGGAGATATTCGAATTTGGCACTCCTGAACAGGAAGCTATCTACCAGACAATGATAAAGGAGCTGCGTTGCCTTGTTTGCCAAAATCAGAATTTGGCAGATTCCAATGCTGGCCTTGCTCAGGATTTGCGTCGAAAAACCCATGAAATGGTAGTAGAGGGAAAAAGTCAGGGTGAAATCGCTAAATACATGGTGGACCGATATGGAGAGTTCGTTTTGTATCGACCGACAGTGAGTAAATCGACTTTTATCCTTTGGTTCTCCCCTTTTATTTTGCTTGCTTTACTTATATTTCTCTCTTATCACTTTATTAGGAAAGCGCGAAGACGGGATGAATTATTTGGTACACCCAGTGATGAATACGATGAAGATCAACTGGTTCGAGTTAAATCACTGATGCAGGATAAAGAGTAATGACCGTTTTTTTAATTGTTGTTTTGGGGATTACACTGGGTGCAATTGCCACGTTGTTGAAACCTTTATTCTCTCTAATGGAGACCAGGGCTAGTGAGAATGAAGCTCAAAGGGAGACGGAGAACATCCAGATTGCGAGAGACCGATTAGCTGAAATAGCTCAAATGGAGGCATCTTCTGACGATTACAAACGGGCACAACAAGAATTGGAAACAGCATTACTCGATGACCTGCATCAGGCAAAATTGAAGAAACCTCAGTCCGTTTTAGCACTGCCCAAAGTATGGAGTATTCTCATTTTGCTATTCGTTCCAGCATCTGCGATTGGTATTTACACGCTAATAGGTAATCCAGAGTTTATCGATCAGGAGATTGGCAATACAAGTAGTGCTCCAGCAGAACAGGACATCGGTAAATTATTAATCCAGTTAGAACAGAAAATTGCGGCAAACCCATCCAACCCGGATGGATGGAGTCTGGCCGCCAATACCTACATGATGATGGGTAATTTTTCAAAAGCTCGAGAAGCCTATGAAGCATTGGCAAATCTGGTTGGCGACGATTCAGATGTCCTCACTGCCTGGTCAGACGCGATCATCATGGACAGCGGTAATTCCTATGTTCCGGAAGCGCAGAAGAACATCAATCGTGCTCTTGAACTTAATCCTGACAATATTAATGCTCTGTGGATTGCTGGCCTTGGAAATCAAAGCTTGGGAGACCATGAACGGGCTATTCGCCATTTGAAAAAACTACATCCTCTAATGGATGGTGATCCTGAGGCTCAACAACAGATTCAGACCGTTTTAGCTGACAGTTTGGGACAAAGGAACCAGACCTCCTCTGCATCCGTCAATAAAAATGAATCAAAAACCGTTGATGAAAGCGCAGCTAATACATCGAATAGTGAACTCGCTGGTAACGATGAGGTTTCCAACTCAGGGTTACAGATTAGATTAAGCCTTGCATCTGACTTTTCCAAAGAGCTATTAGCGACTGATACCATCTTCGTCGTTGCCAAGGCTACTCAAGGTTCCCCGATCCCATTGGCTGTTAATAGACTATCTGGGAAGGTTACTCTGCCCATGGAGGTATTGCTGGATGCCTCAATGGCGATGCTCCCCACTCACAAAATATCGAATTTTGAAGAAGTTAAAGTATCTGCCAGAATTTCAAAAAGCGGTGAGGCTATTCGACAGCTAGGAGATCTAATCAGCGATGAAGTTGTATCCAAAGTTGGTAGCAGTGGTGAGACAATAGAATTGGAAATCAGACACCGGGTTGAATGACTCGTTGATGAAGTTTGGGTGATATGAAATTTCAGTAATGTGAAATTTGCATCTATCCCTACAAACTCATGCTCATCACCCAGGTCCTGAATCAATCATGCCCCGGCTATCAAAATTTCTCCAGGGCTTTGGATTTGCTATAACCTCTACTCAGTTCCCACAGAGTGCCGAGATAAGTAAATTCCATAGCCATTAGCCATCATAGCCACTGTGGAGAGTCTGAAACAAAGCCCGAGTCTATAACAACCTACCGAACTAACTCGCTTACCGGGAACGCCACCCCCCCAAAAAATCATCAGACAGTTTCTTTCAGCTCATCAATCCCAGACACATGGCATCGTCAAGCGAGGCTATTTGGTAAGTTACCTGGCGAGCTATTTTTGGCAACGGAGGGGAAGATATTACTGCCCTGGGACATTGTGCTCAGGGCTCAACATTTTAGCGATTCACAAAAAAGAGCGCAAAAGTGGGTTCCTACTTTTATGTCAGCCAGAATAAGGCATACCCGAAATAGGGATTAGGATAGGGACGCAAATTCTGATTAAAAAACCCAGCAATTGCTCAACTTACAACCGCTTGTAAAACAAAACTCTCAGGGTTTTTTACTACTGGTGGAAAGTTTAGCCGTGCGGTTTTTTTTAAACGGATCCATATCAGAAGTATCGATGTCCGAGATTTTCTCCAATACGCTTTCACCCTTATCGGCCGAACCATTATTTCCACCACTTGCTGTTGATGCCTGCTTACGGAGACTTTCTCCCTGGAATTGACTCTTGTTGTCGATCATCAAGCTTGACGAAATCAACTTACCTTCAGCTTCCCCACCATCAATTAACTCGATAACATTACACTCTGCTTAGCGGTTCAACAAGCTCTCGAACCGACATATATGCCGTTTTTATCTCAACAGCAATGTCGCTATCAATCTGCTGATTTCCCCCTTGCAACTCCAGCGCCTGGCTTGCCATGATCATCTCAATCGCTGAAAGCATCAGCCCGAGCTCAGCGATTTGATTTAATCCATGGGCTGACGTCATGGCATTGCTTAAAATATCTTCAGAACCATCTGCATTAACGCTTGGCCATATTGGAACCGGCGTTGCCAAGTGCCCGATTTCCGCAACCAGTGATTCCGCGATTTTCATATAAGGAGCAAAGCCATTGGAATTCGCCTTAGGCATCGCAAGAAATAACGGCAAATCCGAATGGCGAGATGATAGAAGCTTCGACATTCTTGCAATCTGAGCCATAACCACCTGAACGAAAGCTCTTGATACCGTCTCATTGGCCACGGTTAGGTGGGCGCTATGGTAAGCACCGCAGGAAAACACCTGGTTCTCTTCGATGTCTACAATCGGATTATCACTGGAGGCATTAATCTCAATCTCTATAATGTCCCGGGAGAAGTTCACCGCACTCGCCATGGCACCATGCACCTGCACGATATTCCTAATCGATAATGGATCCTGAAGTTTCCGAGGAATTTGTGCGTTCCAGAGTCGACTGCCTTTTAGGAGTTTTCTGAGTTCCTTCGCCACTTGCATCTGGCCAGATTGTGGGTTTGCCGTTAGTGCAAAAGGTGCCAGAGGTGGGGGATTAGCCCTAAACGCCTCCATCGTCATGGCAGAAGCTATTTGAGCATTTTTTAGGGATAGTATGGAGCGGTGCAATGCCTGGGCTGAAACCGCCCCGGAGAACGTTGAGTTACTAGCCAGAGCTAGCCCATCCCCTGGTGCCAACGCCAAAGGTTTGAGACCAACCGTCTTCATCACTTCGTTAGAAGGTAAAACCGCTCCCTGTTCTGTCAACATGAAACCCTCACCAACCAGGCTTAGTCCCAGGGTTGCTCCCAGACACAGATCGCTGGCTCCGATGGAGCCGATTCGGCCCACAACCGGCGTAATTCGTTTTTCGAGACATGCTAACAAATGAGTGGCAACTGCGGGTGAAGCCCCTGACATTCCCTTTAGTAGCGTATTGAGTCGAACTACCATCGCCGCCCTCACAGACTCCACAGGTAATGCTTCACCGATAGCGTGCGCACGACCGCGCAGTGTTTGGAAGGAAAAAGCTTCCAACTGGCTGATATCCAGTTTCTGTGAAACCTTCGCGCCCAGTCCCGTTGTTAACCCATATACGGGTTCCTGAGATTGCAACATGGTTTCCACCACAGCCCGGGATTTTTGAAGCCTTGCGAAACTGGTTTTCTCCAGCTTGATACGATGTTTACCACCCGCGAGGCCCATTAATTCGTCAATGCTTAGATCATGCCCAGTCAAGGTAACAATACTCGAACTTTTGGACTCATCCACGATATCAGCGCAAGGCGTCATCATTTTTTCCTGCTATTTACTTTGATTTTTATGAAGGTTAACGAACTAGTCACTAGTAGTGTGAGCGCGATTATGCTCGCACCATTAGCCAGCGTTAAAAGACACGAATTTTTGGTAGCATTGATTCCCAATCAGACCAGGATGCCAAACCAATACATAAAGTCAACTCAATATTTCCATTCTCGCCGTTTCCATTTTTCGAATCAGGTCCGCATTGCGAATGTTCCTAAAGGAAATCTCGTCACACTGATTGAAAGAGCAGAACTCACTCAGGGTTTTCACTAACTGATAGACAAAGGTGTCCATGTCTTTTATGTCCTTCTCCAAAGTCAGAGACTGAATTAACATCGTTCTGGTTGGCCGATCCGCTTTGCAGTCAACTCTCCCAACCAGTGCGGCATCCCACAGTAAAGGCAAACAAAAATAACCGTGCACCCTTTTCGCCTGGGGGACATAACATTCTATTTGATAGTCAAAATCAAATAGTTGTTTCATCCGATTTCGTTGAATTAGCAGATTGTCAAAGGGAGACAATATTTTTACCCGTTTCCGCATTAGCGGCTTGGCCAACAGTTCCAAATATTCAGTGGATGTAAAATAATCCTTATCAACTACTCGTCTCCCTTTTGAAATATTTATAGGGGATACGCTACCTTCTTCACACATTTCTGCAAGAACAGATTCAATCAAATGTTTCGTCCCTTTACGCAAATAGGTCATCTCATTTAACTTACCGATGCCATGCGCTTTAGAGTAAGCTGATAGTTATGGTGAATCTGTTTATATTGTTGCCCTTGATTCTTGACATAATTTTTGATCATTTCTTCGTCTCCATGCTTTCCCACCGTACTGGCAAAATATCCGTCTGACCAAAACTCACCTCCCCATAGGGCTTTCCTAACCTCGGGGTAACGACGAAATACTTCTCTCGCTGTGATACTTTTCAACGTTCGTACCAGCTTTGTCACGCTGTAAGTCGGTACCGACTGAACCAGAAAATGAACATGGTCCTTATCCGTACCAATCTCTAAAAAGTTAATTTGGTATCGCTTCTCAATATCAAGACAAATTTCCCGAAGTATTTCATCCACGGCTTCGTCAAACACTACCCGCCTATACTTCGACGGAAATACCAAATGGTAGAGTAATACCGTAACATTATGGCTTCTATGAGTATAATCGCTCACCCATACATCTTACGCCCCAAGGAGCGGGGAATTAAACCCTAAGAGATTAAAATCGATCAGTGGTAGTTGGTTTTCGACTTTTATGAACCAGGTTTGGTGTCCATTGTTGATTCAATGCACCGGCACCTGTCCGCATACTAAATAATATTTTCTTGATAATGAACGAATTAGAACAAACAATTCTTACTGCATGGGACAATCGTGCAGAGATTACCCCGACCAGTGTGTCACCAGAAATAAAAAAAGCAATTCTGGACTCAATTCAGTTACTGGATTCCGGTAAGTCCCGGGTGGCTGAGCCCACTGAAAACGGCTGGCGGGTAAATCAATGGTTAAAAATGGCCGTTCTACTATCTTTTAGAATTGAGGACAACCAGGTGATGTCGGACGGATTCACCCATTATTACGATAAGGTCGAATCCAAATTTCAGAATTACACTAAGGAAGATTTCGAACAAGGTGGCTTTAGGGTTGTTCCGCCGGCAGCGGTGAGAAAAGGAGCCTATATCGCCAGCAATGTGGTCCTAATGCCAAGCTACGTCAATATCGGAGCTTATGTTGGCGAGGGGACCATGGTCGATACCTGGGCAACCGTTGGTTCCTGTGCGCAAATCGGTAAAAACGTACACTTGTCCGGTGGGGTTGGCATTGGCGGCGTGTTGGAGCCTTTGCAGGCTGCCCCAACTATTATTGAAGATAATTGCTTTATAGGCGCCAGAAGTGAGGTCGTTGAAGGGGTCATCGTTGGTAAGGGCGCGGTTATTTCAATGGGGGTCTACATCGGTCAAAGTACTCGTATCCTTGATCGCGCTACTGGGGAAATTTCCTATGGGCATGTTCCCCCCGGGTCCGTGGTCGTATCTGGATCAATACCTTCTAACGATGGAACTCATAGCCTTTATTGCGCTGTTATTGTTAAAACTGTGGATGAAAAAACTCGCAGTAAAGTAGGTATTAACGAATTATTAAGAAATATCTAGGGAGCCCGTCCCTGCGTAGACCCGAACGATAAAATTGGGAAGAGGAACAATCAAAATCGAGGTACGAAACGCCCATAATAGAGACTATTGCGACGTTTCCCAACGAGAAGATATTGTTTCTCGCTCAAGATGATCATTCACAACCTCTGCACAGGTACCCTGACACTGGAATTCACCGCGCAGATATCCGTTGGGGAACACAGTGATACCTTCCAGCGGGCACCCCTCTTCTTCTACATTGACACTTGATCTTGATATGATAAGCCAACTATTGCCAACTATTGCCAATAGTTGGTCGTAAGCCATCGTGGTTCATAGCCTATCTTCATACTTATCCAGATGTCAGATTCTCAGGCGGAGGATCCCGGAGAAAGGCACAATATGACAGCCAGATAACAACCGGATAATAACCAGATAGCGACCAGTCAGCGCGCCTCTTCTGAAATGGATGGGAACTCAATTCCTATTCCAGCTCCTCCCAGCGAACTTTGAAAGATGTGTAAGGATCCACGATACTTCTGTATGATCTCGTTGGCAATACACAAACCAATTCCCTGCCCTAGCGCTTTTTCGTCGACCCGACCTCCTCTTTTTAGAACAATGTCTCTTTGATCCTGGAGAATACCAGTTCCATCATCTTCAATCCGTATGGTCACGCCAGCACGTCTTTCTTCATCCAGGCTCAGCGTCCGGATTCGACAAACCACTCTACCCCTGCACCACTTAAATGCATTATCCATAATATTGCCTAACATTTCATAAAGATCATCCTGGTCTCCATAAAATACCGCCGCATCATCAAGATCCCACTCCATGGAAATGTGTTTATCAGCATAAACCTTATCGAGGGAAAATCCAATTTTTGTTGCGATAACACAAATATCCAGTGGTGTATAAAAGGTAGTTAGCCCGGTGGGTGCTGCCCGATTTAGTTGATATTCAATAATACTCTGCATTCTATCCATGTGCTTGAACAGGGAGTGATCCTGATGAGGCTGCCTATTCAGACCATTTCGCACAACCGCAAGCGGTGTCTTGAGGCTATGGGCAAGATCCCCCAAGCTATTTCGATAGCGAATAAGATTGAGTCTTTCGTTTTCAATGAATAAATTAATACGTCGGCTGAGTTGATCAATTTCAACTGGATATTCGCCAGTGATTTTTTTCTGCTGTCCACGTTCAATCGAATCAAGTTCTTCCGTAACCTTTTTTAGTGGGATAAGACTCCATCGCAACGACATAATCTGAATAATCAATAAAAGCCCAGCCGCGAGGCCCAACCAAAAGGCTAGCTCTTTTCGGTAGGAGCGGATAACTTGTAGGTATTTTTGGCTTTCATTGATGATGATCAAAGTAAGACGTTGATCTGGCGCATTCTCCATTTCCCAAGCGATTCCAAAACTGTAATAAAAGTCCCCCTCAAACTCATCACCTACCTGAAAAAATGAAGATTCCCCAGGTCTCATAAACAGCAAATCATTAAACTCTAATCCCAGGGAGGAATCGGATCGCCATAGAGTATTCATCTTTGGATCAAGAATCAGCGCATAAAGCCTGGAAGCTGGTGAAGATAAGCGGCTCTCAGGCAATTGGCCAGGAATCATCACCTGCCCATCAGCATCCAGTTCAATGGCGCTAAGTAATGCATAAACCTGGGCGACGAGTTCATTTTTTTGGGAGCTTTGGGCGCTAGACACAAATGCGCGATCCAGTGCAATACCTGCCAGACCGAGAAATATAATCAACATCACGGTAACCGTGATCAGCGTACGTTTGGTAAGGGATAAACTACCCAAGGGAGGTTGTCCGGTAAATCGCCCCGTAAATTACCGAAGAAATCAAGAATACGAGATCAGGCGATACCCCCGCCCTCTTAGTGTTTCTATGGGAGTCGGTATTATGCGGATCAATTTTTCGCCTCAATCGACCAATAAACACCTCGATTACGTTGCTATCACGATCGTCGTTTTCATGATAAAGATGATCAGTGAGCTCCATTTTGGAAAGGACTTTTCCAATATTCATCATTAAGTAGTGCAACAGGCGATATTCGAAAGCAGTGAACTCAAGAGTAACCCCATCCACAGAAACTTTCTGGGTAATCGTATCCAATTCAATTGGACCATTTTTAATGACAGCACTAGCATGTCCCGAAGAACGACGAATAAGGGCCGCGACTCTGGCTTCCAGTTCCTTAAAGTGAAACGGTTTTGTTAGGTAGTCGTCCGCTCCTGCTTCCAGTCCCTCGACCTTTTCCTGCCATCGTGATCGTGCGGTAAGAATTAAAATAGGAAAGGATCGTTGTTCGTAGCGAAGTTTTTTAATCATTTCAACCCCTGAAAGCACAGGAAGCCCGACATCGACGATGGCGAGGTCAATGGGATACTCCGTGCCATAAAAAAAACCATCCTGGCCGTTTTCCGCGTAATCAACCACGTATCCAAGCTCTTTGAAACGGGACACCAATTGCTCACGGAGGGCCTGATTATCTTCAACAACCAGCAACCGCATCATTCCAAACGACCCAAATTTGGTTTTGTGGGATCGATGTTAATCACCTTTACCCTGCCTTTCTTATTGAGCAGTTTGAACCGAAAATATTGGAATCCCGACTCATCTTCCCGGGGACTGGCATCGAGAATTCGCCATTGGTTTGCCCTACGAATCTGATTAGCGATTTCTTCGATGCTCGCTCCTGTCCCATCTACACCAGTTTTGGCTGCATCAAGGGCATGACTAGAACCTGCTCCCCCTGTTATGAACAACAGTAAAATACCGAATAATAACCGAATTGGTTTACGAAAATAAGTCAAGTGTCTGGATTAATGAGTAAATAGAAATTGTAGCATCTCAACTGATCCGGCAAAAGCAAGGGAACGGGTCTGGATCCGAAAAAAAACGCTCTTCGAATATTCAGACCAGTCCCTTGCTGATATCCCCATCAGAAAATTGGACATTACTCAACCGGAGAAACGTTTACACTCACGGTAATCCGATTGCCGGGGTGTCGCTGGGTGTGGGTGTTATAAATATTTCCATTATATCGATACTGAACATCGTAGCCAGATAACTGTTGCTCACTGTGATATTGATCAACGACTTCGCAACGTTTTTCATAGTGAACCCGTTCATTATGTCGCCGTTTCGATGCGTTTACATCCCGGCCAACAGAACCACCAAGCACAGCTCCAGCAACCGTCGCTACATCACGACCTCTTCCCTTACTGAACTTATTGCCGATTGCCGCGCCAATAATCGTACCGAGAATCGTTGAGGTATGAGATCGATGTCCACTTTGACTCTGCACTACCCGCTCATTCCAACACTGTTCTATGGGTTCGTTAACCTGAACGGTACGATAGACGGGATTCGCGCTGATGACCACCGCCTCGTCCAAATAGCTGCCGGCATTAGCGAATGCCATACCGGGAAGTATTGATGCTCCGGTAAGTAAAAAAATAGAGGGAACAGCGAGCCTTTTTAACACGGGTTTGATTTTCATGAGTATCGCTCCAGTTTGAAGAAGTGTTCGATACCTACTATACCTGGATGGAATGAATCCATACTGAATGGTTTATGAACCAATGCTGAACGGTGTTGCTACATCACTGTTGACCACATCTTGCGAGGCTTCAATACTTCAACAAGCTTGCATGATACCGAGTTAATCAAACAATAACCCTACCAGGAACACTCAAGGCACAGTCGGAAAATAATGCCGGGAATAAGCAGGAAATAACCTGGGGATAGTCAACATTTATTATGACTTTTTGTCATTCCCGGAAACAAAACCAGGATTCAACATACGAACATCATTAACATAAAAAATGCCGACTGATTTAGTCAAAAATCAATCGGCACCTATCAGATTTCCTTTTCTTTTTGAGAAAAGGCTGGTTATGAAAAGCGACTAGTTTTGAGACGTCTTCACTTCCAGCAATTCGATGATGAATATCAGGGTTGAATGTGGTGCGATCAATTCGCCCGCTCCTCGCTCGCCATATGCCAGCTCCGGCGGCAATACCACGGTCCACTTATCTCCAGCCCGCATGAGCTGTAGCGCCTCTCTCCATCCCTCAACGATCCCACTCAAAGAAAACGTTGCCGGTGAGCCGCGTTCATAGGAGCTATCAAAAACCGTTCCGTCAATCAACGTCCCCTCATAATGCACCACAACCGTATCGCCCCCCTGGTTGTACCCCGGAACTATCTCCAGCATCTAATACTTTATATTGCAATCCACTATCGGTAACAGTGACCCCTTGTTTTTTTGCATTTTCAGCTCGAAATATTTCTCCTGGTTTTTTAAACGCGTCTGCTTCCGCAGCCAGCTTCTGCATTTCCAGCTGCTGCATATTCGCAATCACCTGGTTAGCTTCCTCATCTGTAATCAGTGGTTGTTGATTTTTTAGCATTGCTATAATACCTTCCGACAATGCCTCAATTTCTACACCACTTTTGGGATCGAGAAACTGTGCTAGTATTTGTTGGCCTACCTTCATACCCACAGAATAGCTGAACTTCTTCGTTTCGGTATCCAGACTGTAATTCTCATCCGCAAAAGACAATGAAGCGACGAGGCATCCACCTAAAATCGACATTGTCACTAACGACTTTTTAAACATAACATTTCCTATATAAGTTAATAAATAATTAGGCATTCCGATCCCTACAATCCCAGGACCGAAAAACCAGAACACGAAACAAACAATAAATGGATCCAGCTAACTCTGGATTATCCGCGGACCATTCCATCTTTCCAAGGAGCGATTGTAAGGCAACTCAGACATTTTCGAAAATAGCCAATGCATCCTCAACCCGTTTAGCAGTGAGGATTTCCAAATCGAAACTTTCTGCCTTCGGTCTATTTGCATGGGGAATCAAAGCCCGTTTGAATCCAAGTTTTTCAGCTTCCTTCAACCTATCAAGACCACGTTGCACCGGCCGAAGTTCACCGGATAGGCCGATTTCACCGAAAATAACCAAGTCATTCCCCACTGCACGGTTTTTTACACTGGACAGAATCGCCATCAACAAAGCAAGATCAGCACCGGTCTCGGACACCTTTACCCCTCCAGCCACGTTGGTAAACACATCGTATCCGTTTAACGATATACCAGTATGCCGATGAGCGACAGCTAACAACATGGCAAGACGGTTTTGCTCTAACCCCACACAAAGTCGTCGTGGGTTAGCCAACGCGCTATCGTCAACCAGAGCCTGCACTTCAACCAGCAAAGGTCTGGTTCCCTCCTGAGTCGCGAGCACCACGCTACCAGGTCTGGATGCACCGTGTCGATTAATAAACATGGCGGAGGGATTGGTAACATCTTTCAGTCCCTGTTCTGTCATAGCAAACACTCCAATTTCATTAACCGCCCCAAAACGATTTTTTATCGCCCGAATCATACGAAAACTACTCGAACTGTCACCTTCGAAATAGAGCACGCTATCCACCATATGTTCCAGGATACGCGGACCTGCCAAAGCCCCTTCTTTAGTTACGTGGCCAACGAGGATCACACAACACCCGCTTTGCTTGGCATATCGAACCAATCTCGCAGCACTTTCACGCACCTGAGAAACACTTCCCGGAGCAGCGGTCAGGGCATCGCTATAAAACGTCTGTATAGAGTCGGCAACCAGAATCGAAGGCCCCTCTTTTAGTGCCGCCTCTAATAGCGATTCCAATCGGTTTTCTGCCATCACCTTGAGATCATCTCCGTTCAATTCCAGACGTCGGGCCCGCAATGCAATTTGTTCAGCAGATTCTTCTCCACTGACATAGAGTACACGCAGTTGCTGACTGAGAGACGACAGATACTGCAAAAGCAGGGTTGATTTCCCAATTCCAGGATCCCCTCCGATTAATATAACGGATCCGGGAACCAACCCTCCTCCCAATACCCGGTCGAATTCCGCACTTCCACTGGAAATGCGAGTAACCTGGGTAATATCCACTTCACTGATCTTTCTTACAGCTGAAGACGGAGCAAAACCGGCGAACCGCTGATTTGAGGTGGTAGCAACGGCGCTCAAGACCTGTTCCACCAGCGTATTCCATTGACCACATTCAGCACACTGACCAGACCATTTCGGGCTTTCTGCGCCACAATCAGAACAATTAAACACCGTTTTACGTTTCGACATATCCAGACCTATTATCCGTTTGCGATCACTCGGGGAATACGCATTGTGACCTTACAAAGCAATTCATAGGGAATCGTGCCAGCCCATTTCGCGACTTCGTCAACGGTTAAACCCGGACCCCATAATGTTACTTCGTCCCCCATTTTCGCCCAAGGCAAATCGGTAAGATCCACGGTGATCATATCCATGGACACACGACCTATAATTGGAGCCCGACACCCACCAATAACAACACACGCCCGATCATCCACTACCCTCGGATAACCGTCACCATAGCCAATGCCAATCATTCCTAACAGTGTCTTTCTCCGGGTAATATAGGATCCTCCATATCCCACGGGTTGATCGCTCCCAGTCTGCTTGATTGACAAAATTCGAGCCTTAAGATGCATCACAGGCCTCAGGTCCAATTGATCAACAGTTTGGTCTATCACAGGAGAACCACCATAGAGCATCAAGCCTGGTCTTACCCATTGGTATGTTCTCTGCGGTCGTTGGATCAATCCCGCTGAATTACAGAGGCTTCGGTCATGTTCCAAATTTACCGTAGCAGCTTCGAATTCAGCAATCTGATGGTCGGTAAAGCCATCCGTCACGTCATCGGCATTAGCAAGGTGGGATAAAATGCTGATGGACTTCACCGGTCGTAGCTGAGATAGTTGTTGATAAACAGCCTGATACTGATCAAGAGAAATACCCAGTCGATTCATACCGGTATCTATTTTTAACCAAACATCGAGTGCGTCACCGTTAAATTGTGCATCATGCTGCGATATCCAGTGAAGCTGCTCGAGACTATGAATAACCGGCTGTAGTTGGCATTCAACAAAGGTAATAATTTGCTGTTCGCACCACCATTCAGATAGAACAACAATCGGTTTTTTTTCTTGAATCTGTCGGCATTCCACTCCTTCTGCCAGGGTAGCAACTGCAAAACCATCTACTTTATCTGCAATTGCACCGGTGATGATCTGCAAACCGTGGCCGTAAGCGTTCGCTTTGATAACAGCCATGATCCGGGTACTTCGACACCGATCCCGTATCTTTAGGACATTATGATTCAAAGCCTGAATATCAATCAGTGCCTGAGCACGCCATTTTTCAACCCCATCAATCATGCATAAAGACTGTGGATAAGCATAAGAAAAACCCACCTCCAAATGACGGGATACCTGGATCGGTTGGATAGCAAAGACGGGGTAAAAACACGATTTACCGATGCAACTCTAATGAAATAGATGGACGAAATAGATAAACGAAAGCGGCAATAAAAGGGGTGTGGATACAAGCCCGTCAGGCGTGATCGAACCCAGTGCTGGCATAACTTTCAAAACGGGTAAACTCTCCTCTGAAAGTTAATTTGGTTGTGCCGATCGGACCATTACGTTGTTTTCCTATAATGACTTCAGCTATCCCTTTTTGGTCACTATCTTCGTTATATACTTCATCGCGGTAAATAAAAAGAATCACGTCAGCATCTTGCTCAATCGCTCCGGACTCTCTTAAATCTGACATTACCGGGCGTTTATTTGGCCTCTGCTCCAAACTCCGATTCAATTGAGACAGTGCGATAACCGGCACATTTAGTTCCTTTGCCAGCATTTTCAAAGAGCGAGTGATGGCGGAAATTTCCGTGGCCCGGTTCTCATTTGAATCACTGGCCTGCATGAGCTGCAGGTAGTCGATGACAATCAATCCTAATGACTTGTTATCCTTGAGCAAACGACGTGCCCTGGAGCGTAGATCAAGGGGGTTGAGTCCCACTGAATCATCGATGAACATTGGCGCCCTGTCTAGCATACCCACCGCGGAATTCACTCTGGGCCAGTCGTCCTCCTTCAGCTGCCCTGAGCGTACCCGGTTTGAATTTATTCGGCCAAGAGAGGATAGCATTCTCATTGCCAACTGCTCTCCTGGCATCTCCATACTGAAAATTGCCACGGGCTCCTGCTTTTCTACCGCCACATATTCAGCGATATTCATGGCGAAGGATGTTTTCCCCATAGACGGTCTCCCTGCCACGATAACCAGATCTCCCCGCTGCATTCCAGATGTCATCTCATCCAGGTCGTGAAATCCCGTTGCCACACCGGTAATAGACTCCCCGGATTCGAACAACTCTTCGATTCTGTCGATGGAACGGGTCAATAGATCCTGAATAGGCGTAAAGCCCTGTCTGCTTCTACCATCGCGCTCTGAAATATCGAAAACAAGTTTCTCTGCGTGATCAAGGACTTCCCGGGGGGTTCGCCCCTCAGGGCTATAGGCAGTATCCGAAATATCGTTCGCCGCAGCGATTAAGGATCGCAATATTGCTCTCTCACGAACAATTCTGGCATAGGTCAGGATATTAGCAGTACTTGGCGTATTATTCGCCAGGGTGCCAAGATAGGCCAATCCACCAGCCTGTTCAAGAGTTCCATCCTTATCTAGCCATTCCGAAGCTGTGACAACATCTGCGGGGTCTCCAGCGGATTGTAAACCCTGAATGGCCTCAAAGATTAAGCGATGATTTTGGCTATAGAAATCCCGGCTGCCCACTTCTTCCGTCACATCATCCCATTTTCGATTGTCTAGCAACAACCCCCCCAGCAGGGATTGTTCGGCTTCCAGGGCCTGGGGCGGCAATTTGGCAGAGGAAGATGCGAGTTTTATGGTTTCAGCCAATTTTCTGAAGATTTAGTGTAGAAGTAAAAAGTGTTGATTCGTGAAAGCCCCGGTCATGAAAGCCCTGCTCTTGAAAGACTTGGAGATCCCAATCCTCGGCCGGAAATCATAACAAAAAAAGCCCATTCTGGATATTGTCTTCACTGCCTGATAAGTACCCCTAGGCCTGTTAACACTGTCAAACAAAAAAGCGCCCCAAGGGCGCTTTTCGGTGGTGAATAACACAATATGATATTGTGATGACATTGTGTGTATCCATGCTTCAAGCCCGGGTTTCCTCAGGAGAAGCGCCTTCTTCCCCAACAACGGAGATGGTAATGGTAAAACGCACTTCTGGATGCAGAATAACGTCGGCTGAGAATTCACCGGTTTGCTTGATAGGCCCATCTGGTAGAAAGACTTCTGACTTCTCGATAACGGCAGCACCTTCGGTCAATGCTTCTGCTATATCTGCTGGAGAAACTGAACCATAAAGCTGGCCTTCTTCTCCGCACAAACGGGTCAACGAAATAGACCTGGATGCCAACTCTGCCCGAGCCCTGGCGCCATCCAAACGCTTCCCTTCTTCCTCAGCAAGTTGTCTGCGGCGATCTTCAACTTTGGACTTTGCTTCTTCCGTCGCCCGAACCGCTTTCTTTTGGGGAATCAGGAAATTTCTGGCATATCCATTTTTGACATTAACCGCGTCACCCAAATCTCCCAGGTTTTGAATTTTTTCTAAAAGAATGATTTCCATGTTACCCCCTAGTTATCATGCTGATCAGTGTAAGGAATCAAGGCAATAAAGCGAGCTCGTTTGACGGCTGTTGATAGCTGACGTTGAAAGTGAGCTTTTGTGCCTGTACTGCGACTTGGCAGAATCTTGCCAGTTTCACTAATATTCGCCTTGAGGATGTCCAGATCTTTGTAATCAATGGACTCAATGCCATCTGCAGTAAATTTGCAAAATCTTGGGCGTCTTTGAAATCTGGCCATTATTCTGTTTCCTCAGTCTTTTCAGTCTTTTCAGAAGCTTGTTCGGGTGATGGTTCTGCTGCTGCTGGAGCAGATGCCGCTTTACGTGAGGACTCTACCTGGTCTTCTGCAGCTTTCTCTTTCGCGAAGAATGATTCCCCAGTAATTGCCTCATTACGTTTAATAACGAGGTGCCTTAAAATGGAATCATTGAACTTAAAGTTTCTTTCAATCTCGCGAAGAGTTTCCAGCGCGCATTCTATATTAATCATGACATAGTGCGCTTTATGTAGATCGTTGATCGTATAGGCAAGACGACGTCTTCCCCAATCTTCTACTCGGTGAATGTTCCCTTCAGCTGCGGTAACCATTTCTTTATAACGGTCAATCATCGCTGGAACCTGTTCGCTCTGGTCTGGATGAACCAGAAACACGATTTCATAGTGTCTCATAGATGCTCCCTATGGATATCAATCTTCCCGGTATTTTTAACCGGTGAAGAAAGGAGTTAGTAAAATGTAGCGGCGCGGAATTTTATCTCATCAGAAGCTGTAAAACAATGTGAATTAATCCTGGATACTAGGCAACCAGATAATGATGTTTCCGAATATCTTTGATAGTTATTAATTCAATCTATAGTCATTATTAGTGTAACACTATAAAATCTAACCTGCTTAAGAAGCCAATCTAACTATAAAACGGGAAACATTCAGATGTCGTCACTCACACACTCTCAGGCCGTAATAGCACAGGATGTTGATCCACTGGAGACTAATGAATGGTTGGACGCACTAACTTCAGTGATCGAAAGAGAAGGAAATCAACGCGCCCATTTTCTCATCGAAACGCTGATTGACAAAGCGCGGCGTTCTGGCGTGCATATTCCTTACCAATCCCATACTGCTTATCTGAACACGATTCCCCCACATCTTGAGGAACGAAGTCCAGGAGACAACGCATTGGAACGCCGGATTCGAGCGCTCATTAGATGGAATGCCATGGCAATGGTTGTGAGAGCAAATCGAATTTCCACCGAATTAGGCGGACACATCGCCAGCTTTGCCTCTGCAGCAACCCTCTATGACATCGGTTTCAATCATTTTTGGCGGGCAAATACGCCAGAACAGATGGGTGATCTAGTCTTCATCCAAGGGCACTCCGCGCCAGGAATTTATGCCCGGGCTTACCTCGAGAGAAGACTGAATAAGGAAGATCTTCGACTTTTCCGCCAGGAAGTTAGTGGCAAAGGAATTTCCTCCTATCCCCATCCCTGGTTAATGCCGGATTTCTGGCAATTTCCAACGGTTTCCATGGGCCTTGGGCCAATCATGGCTATTCATCAGGCTCGATACATGAAATACCTGCACAATCGGGGACTGATCGATGCGGGAGTTCGAAAAGTCTGGGCATTTCTTGGGGATGGAGAGATGGATGAACCCGAATCTCGAGGAGCATTGGCGTTGGCAGGTAGGGAAAATCTGGATAATCTGATTTTCGTCATTAACTGTAATTTGCAGCGGCTAGATGGGCCAGTGCGGGGCAATGGGAAAATTATTCAGGAACTTGAAGGTGACTTTCGCGGAGCTGGATGGAACGTTATTAAAGTTATATGGGGTGGATACTGGGACCCCCTACTAATGCGTGATGACAAAGGGCTTCTCAAGCAACGCATGGAAGAGGCCGTTGATGGGGAATATCAGGCCTTCAAAGCCAAGGACGGAGCCTATGTCAGAGAAAAGTTCTTTGGTAAATACCCCGAATTAAGAGAAATGGTTTCCAATATGACGGATGAGGACATTTGGCGCCTAAATCGAGGTGGACATGATCCCCATAAGGTCTACGCCGCTTATGCAGCGGCGGCCAAACACACCGGGCAACCTACGGTTATTCTTGCTAAAACGGTTAAGGGATATGGAATGGGCGAAGCTGGAGAAGGTCAAAATACCACTCATCAGCAGAAGAAAATGGGAGAAGACGCGCTACTTGCCTTTAGAGATCGATTCAATATTCCTTTAACCGATGAAGAGGTCGCAGAAGCACCCTTTTATCGACCGGAACCAGACTCTCCAGAAACTGAATACTTAATGGAAAGACGGCATGCTCTGGGAGGTTTCATTCCCTCACGCATAAACCTGAGCAAACCCTCATTCGATATCCCGGACCTTTCTATATTTGCAAATCAACTCGAAGGAACTGGCGACCGGGAGATTTCAACGACCATGGCATTCGTTCGGATTCTTTCCAGTTTGATAAGAGATAAATCGCTAAAGAAATACATTGTCCCAATTATCCCGGACGAATCCAGAACCTTTGGGATGGAAGGTATGTTTCGGCAGCTCGGTATTTACTCACCCAAAGGGCAGTTGTATGAACCAGAGGATGCAGATCAACTGATGTTCTACCGGGAAGACAAAGATGGACAGGTGCTGCAGGAGGGTATCAACGAAGCGGGAGCCATGTCGTCATGGATTGCTGCCGGTACCGCCTACAGTAATCATGATATCTGCACCATACCTTTCTTTATTCTCTATTCCATGTTTGGGTTTCAACGGATTGGTGATCTGTGCTGGGCGGCGGGTGATAGTCGTGCCAGAGGTTTCATTCTCGGAGGAACCGCAGGCAGAACCACGCTTGCCGGGGAAGGGTTACAGCACCAGGATGGACATAGCCTGATTTTATCAGGCACAGTTCCAAACTGTGTCTCTTATGACCCTACTTATGGGTATGAACTTGCGGTAATCATCCATGATGGACTTCGCAGAATGTATGACCACCAGGAAAGTATTTACTATTACATTACGGTGATGAACGAGAATTACGTCCACCCGGAAATGCCAAAGAACGCTGAAGAAGGCATTCTCAGAGGTATGTATCTACTAAAAAGCATCAATAGCGACACTGGCAGAACAAAAGTTCAATTATTTGGTGGCGGTACAATTTTGCGCGAAATAGAAGCTGCTGCGGAAATTCTCAAAGATGATTATCAAATCGACTCCGACATCTGGAGCGTAACAAGCTTCAATGAGCTCGCCCGGGATGGCCAGAGCGTGGCACGCCACAATAGATTACACCCCGAAGAAGAACCAAGGCAGAGTTACGTTGAGATGTGTTTAAACAATACCGAAGGACCGGTTATCGCGGCCACCGATTATATTAAGCTTTATGCGGAACAAATAAGGGCATTTGTTCCCAATAGGTATTATGTGTTGGGAACGGATGGTTATGGTCGAAGTGATACCAGGGAACAACTACGCAAATTTTTTGAGGTGGACCGTTACAATATTGTGGTAGCGACCCTGGATTCGCTGGTTGAACAGGAGTTAATATCGCCTTCAGAGGTTGTTGACGCCATTGCAAGATATGATATTGATCCTGAAAAACCTAACCCTGTGTCTGTGTAAATTTAATTCGAAAGCCCAGTAAGAGAGCATTTTAAATGTCAAATTCAGTTGAAATTAAAGTCCCGGATATTGGCGATTTTGCCGCAGTTGAAATCATAGAATTACTAGTCTCTGTCGGTGATTCCGTTGCCACCGAAGAACCACTGATTACGCTGGAAAGCGACAAAGCAACCATGGAGGTTCCAAGTCCACAAACCGGCGTAATTGAAGAAATTAGAATCCAGACTGGGCAGTCTGTGGCCCAGGGCACAGTGATCATGATCATGAGAGTAGAGGAACAATCGTTAGACGATCAGTTAACTCCGGATTCAGACACCAGTCCAGATAAGCCCAGCGAAAGCGAACCGGCAGAAAATAACGAATCTGTGTCATCGACGACGTCTTCTTCAAATGAATCCCGTGATCAGTCAATCACTCCTCCCGCCTCCAGTGAAGATCGGGAAACACCAGATTTTACATCCAACACTCATCCGGGAACCCTGCCTCCCCCCGTGGAACGCGCTGGAATCGCCCTACCCCATGCCAGTCCTGCTGTACGGCGTTTTGCCAGAGAACTTGGCACTGATCTACGTAAAGTCAGAGGATCGGGTGCCAAGGGGCGAATTACCAGAGAAGATGTTCAGAATTGGGTAAAGCAACAGCTATCCACGCCTTCACGACCTGAAGGAAGCGGAATACCGCCCATACCGGAAATTGATTTTTCGCAGTTTGGCGAAATCGAAACCGTAGCACTATCCAGAATTAAAAAATTATCCGGACCCCATCTACAAACAGCGTGGCTGAACATCCCCCATGTAACCCACCATGACGAAGCAGATATCACTGAGCTTGAGGAGTTCAGGCAATCTCTTAAGGCGGAGGCGGAAAAAGAACAGATCAAGATAACCCTGTTAGCCTTTGTGACTAAGATCCTGGCAAGTGCGTTGAAAAAGTTTCCCACTTTCAACTCTTCGTTACACCCAAATGGTGACTCACTAATTCTCAAAAAATACATCAACATCGGAATCGCCGTGGACACACCTCAAGGACTCATCGTTCCCGTGATAAAAAATGCCCAAAGTAAAAGTATTTTTGAACTGGCGCGGGAAATGGGAGAACTTAGTGTCCGAGCCCGGGAGGGGAAACTCAGATCTGAAGACCTCAAAGGCGGCAGTATGAGCATTTCCAGCCTCGGTGGTATCAGTGGAGTGGGTTTCACTCCTATCGTAAACGCTCCAGAGGTTGCTATTCTTGGAGTCTCAAGAGCAAAAATGACCCCCATATGGGACGGTGAAACATTTCAGCCAAGACTAATTTTGCCCATAAGCCTGTCTTATGACCATCGGGTCATAGACGGCGCAGAAGGAGCTCGCTTTGCCGCTTATTTGTCACAGTCATTCGGTGACGTCAGAAGACTCTCTTTATAGGTAATACCATGTCAGCATTACTTGAAGTACTTATTCCGGATCTCGGCGATTTTGATGTTGTTCCAATTATCGAAATATTCGTAAAAGTTGGCGACGCCATTGAAATTGATGATCCATTGATTGCACTGGAGAGTGACAAGGCTACCATGGAAATTCCAGCAACAACCGCGGGAGTTGTACGGGAAATTCTCTGTAGTGTGGGTGATAACGTTGGACAAGGACAACCCATTCTTAAGCTGGAATTGTTATCCGACTCTCTGTCCATTGACCAGCCAGAGACCGATAGTAGGAAATTAGTCGATATAGGGTCTAATGCCAACGGACCGATCCAGGAATCTGCCCAAAGACTAGCCCAAAGTTCTCCTTCATCGACACCGACATCAACCACCAATGAAGACAACCAGTCAGGTTCTACTTCGGATTCGAATACAGCTTCCTCCCACAGTTCCTCGGACCAGCATACGCAATTAGTGGTGCTTGGTTCTGGTCCGGGAGGCTACACTGCGGCTTTTAGGGCTGCGGATCTGGGGCTTAAGGTAGTGTTAATTGAGCGTCATAGCAACCTTGGTGGGGTCTGCCTTAACGTCGGTTGCATCCCCTCAAAGGCCCTACTCCACATGGCAAAAGTTATCAACGAAAGTAAGCATGCATCCGATATCGGCATTACCTACCCGGAGCCGAATATCGATCTTGAGAAAATTAGGGAATGGAAGTCAGGCGTTGTTGGCCAACTCACGAAGGGGCTCGCAGGATTAGCTAAAAAGCGAAAAGTATCTGTTATTCAGGGAGTCGGCACATTTACCTCTGCCAATAGTATTGCCGTGGAGAAGGACGGAAATATCACTACCCTGTCTTTTGATCAGGCAATCATTGCTGCAGGGTCTGAATCCGTTGAAATTCCCTCGTTTCCCCACGATGACCCCAGGGTAATCGACTCCACCGGGGCGCTCGAAATAACTTCGGTACCCGAAACATTGCTGATCATCGGTGGTGGAATTATTGGTTTGGAAATGGCAACGGTTTATCAAGCCCTGGGAACCAGGATAAGCATTGTCGAGATGATGGATTCCCTAATGACCGGTGCAGATCCTGATCTGGTGCGTCCGTTAACAAAGCGAATTAAAGGACAATATGAAAATATCTGGTTAAATACCCGGGTCACAGAAATGACGGCGGCAAAAAACGGCATTGCCGTGAGCTTCGATGGAAAAATCGCTCCCGAAACCATGGTTTTTGAAAAAGTATTGGTCTGTGTGGGAAGAACACCCAACGGACACAAAATCAACGCACAGGCCGCTGGGGTGTCCGTGACCGAACGTGGGTTCATCGAAGTAAGCGACCAGCAAAAAACAAATGTTCCCCATATATTCGCTATCGGTGATGTGGTGGGGCAGCCCATGCTTGCACACAAGGCTGTACACGAAGGCAAAGTGGCCGCTGAAGTGGCCGCTGGCTTGAAAAGCGGATTCGATGCCAGAGTAATCCCATCCGTCGCGTATACCGATCCCGAGGTCTCCTGGGTAGGTATAACAGAAGCTGAGGCTAAAGCTCAGGGAATTGAATATGAAAAAGGAAATTTTCCATGGGCAGCCAGCGGGCGGGCGTTGACCCAGGATCGCCCTGATGGTGTAACCAAACTAATTTTCGATGCAAACAACCGACTTATTGGAGCAGGAATTACTGGCACCAATGCCGGGGATCTGATTGCGGAAGCCACATTGGCCATTGAGATGGGAGCAGACGCTGAGGACATTAGTTTAACTATTCATCCTCATCCAACCCTGGCCGAAACCCTGGGCTTTGCGGCGGAAATGTTTGAGGGCACCATCACTGATTTATATGCACCCAAAAAGAAAAAAACTGATTTAACCAAATCAGCTTTCGCTTTTTGATGCGTCACAGTGACTATACTAAGCGAATTCTCAATTCTTACCGGGGTTGGTAAATGATAACTTAGCAACATACCCAGCTAAAATCACACCAATCATAGAGAACAAAGGCGCCATAATTTTTCCCGATGGTAGAAATACCAGCGCGGAAATACCAAAACAAACAGCAACGATCAATGCTCCCAGAGGTCTCGTTACCGGAATAACTAACAGCATGGCCCCAATAAGCTGAATAAAACCATAACTAATCAGCGCAATATGGCTAAAGCCAGCAGCAAAAAACTGCGTTACCTCCTGTTGCATTAACAGAATTCGTGAGACTCCGAAGTAGACGGAAACTATCACTAATAGGATTGGTATCAGACTATCCGGAAACTTCATCTCTCGTCCATTCCATCAATTAAGTGCAAACAGCCTACAGGATGCATCAGTATTCATGAATTGGGAATCAGTTCAGCATATATGGAGACCCCGAAATCTATGCCCGGCACCTATTATATAGATTTAACTTTTGTCGCTCTCTTTTCTGGACTTGCTTTTAGGGGCTGACTTTCTGCTTTTTGATTTGTCCGTACTTTTTGATTTCTTTCTTGATTTCGCTTGATCCCTGGTTCTGGGTTTTCGGCTCGGCCTTTCCAGGTTTCCTTCCTTAGCTGACTTTTTGCGGCTCCTGGTCACTGATGGGTTGCTGGACTCAACTTTTTCTATACCGAGTTTCTGCCCACAAACCCATGCTCCTTTTAGTTTCCTGAAAATTTCGTTGGGCATCCCCTCTGGAAGATCAACATAGCTGAAATCATCGAAAATTTTGATTGCTCCGATATCTTTGCTGTCAAGGCCTGCCTCGTTCGCAATGGCACCGACAATGTTCCCTGGTTTCACATCGTGGGTGTGCCCTACCTGTATCTTAAAACGATGTTTCCCCTTTTCAGGTTCCTCGGCACCATGGTTACCTTTTCCTCGCTCCCGGCTTCTTCTACTCTCTTTTTTTCTATCGTATCGATCTGAACGTGAGTCCGATTTAAACTCGGGTAGATGGGTAACTAGCAAAGGAGTATCTCCCTGGGCCATTCTCGCCAGGGCGGCAGAAATTACTAGCGGCGGCAAATCTTTTTCTTTTTGATACTGCTCCACGATGTCCTTGAAGAAAGACAGATCTTCAATATCCAGGGTATCCGTGATTCTTTGTTTGAACTGATCAATACGCCGATTATTAATCATATCGCTGCTTGGGAGTTCAAGATTGTGAATCTTTTGTCTGGTAGCAGTCTCGATATTTTTTAACATCCTTCTTTCCCGAGGCGCAAGAAACAGTATCGCCTTACCTTGTCTTCCTGCTCGTCCAGTTCTACCGATACGATGGATATAAGCCTCAGTGTCATAAGGAACATCATAATTAATAACATGACTGATACGGTCAACATCTAATCCTCTGGCAGCAACATCCGTGGCGACCAGGATATCGACTTTGCCCGCCTTTAGCTCAGACACAGTTTTTTCCCTTTGTTTTTGCTGGATATCACCATTTAGAGCAGCGGTGTTATATCCTCTTGCGAGCAACTTATCCGTGAGCTCCAATGTGGCATTCTTTGTTCTCACAAAAATGATAATTCCGTCAAAATCATCCGCTTCAAGAATACGGGTCAGCGCATCCAACTTATGTGCTCCACTGACAATCCACACCCTTTGATCGATGGTATCCGCTGTCATGGTTTTGACTTTCATCGTAATGTGTTCCGGGTCGGTCAAATGTTTCTCTGCAATCTTTCGAATGACCGATGGCATGGTCGCAGAAAACAATGCAATTTGACGTTGATCCGGAGTCTTTTCGAGCACCCATTCCACATCATCGATAAATCCCATTCTCAGCATCTCATCCGCCTCATCCAATACCAGGCATTGGAGTTGAGATAAATCCAGGGTTCCCCTTCGCATATGATCCATTACCCGTCCGGGAGTGCCGACAATAACCTGTGGATTGCGCTGCAAGGCCTTGAGTTGCGCGCGATAGTCCTGGCCGCCGTAAATAGGCAGAACCTGAAATCCTTTTAATTGGGATGCATAGGTTTTAAATGCTTCGGAGACCTGAATCGCCAGTTCCCTGGTAGGAGCCAATACCAACACCTGTGGTAATTTTTGTTTGGCTTCAAGGGTTGTCAGCAGCGGTAAAGCGAATGCAGCAGTTTTCCCGGTTCCTGTCTGCGCTTGCCCGATAACATCCCGCCCTTCCAAAACATGGGGGATGATAGCGGCCTGAATAGGTGATGGGGTTTCATAACCGATCGCTTTTAGTCCTTTAATAACTGCTGGTGACAGATTTAATTTATCAAATGACGTCACACTATCTTCATGATCATCGGCCATTACTTTATTCCGGGGAGGGGATTTTGAGGGCCGCGGATTATACTGCAAATCCTCACACAAAGGGCGTTAACTTACTCTTTTAACAAGAATAATTTTCTGATCCCGGTTTCAACATACCCACCTCACCCAATCACTTTTCCTAATTAAAACCCATAAAGATTTCCGCAGTTCAAATAGCACTAAATCAGTATGTCCGATGACTCTTTAACAGATTGTTCCCTAGCTGATTCCTCCTCGGGTTGACCGTTTTCCACGACCCTGCCTTTTCTTAGAGTCAACAATCAATCAAAGCCATCAATATCATCATGACGATTTCGTGACCATACCACTGTATTACCTTTCATTCGGTGCAGGATATTCAAATAGAGCCGCCGCTCGACATTGGTGTCTAATTGACTGGTAGCTCCATTCACTACCAACAGATCCGGCTTTTTTATTAGTGCTCTGGCCAGAGTCAACTTTTGCCGCTGAGCAGAAGCAAGACGACTGCCCCCAACGCCAACACGGTAATTCAAACCAACCTCAACAATCTGCTCCACCAGATTCATACTTTGCGCAACTTCGAATATGAGCTCACCCACTTTCTTTCTTGCATTGGCGTGTCCTGAAACAATGCGACCAAACAGCATGTTGTCCTCGATGCTTAGATGACTTGCCAATCTTTCGGGATGATAAAAGTCAATCAGGTTATTCGACATACCCAGTTTCTGTTTAAGCAATTTATGGGCCATTACCACAGTTCCCCTGGTTTCGTCGGTGATTAACCCAAGCCGATGTTTCGCCGTAATCAACTTAAACGATAGTTCAATGAAGCGGTTTGTCTGGGAGTCATCAAGATCAGAAACAGAAAAATCATTTGGTATTAATGACAAGCTCTTTATTTCTGGAACTTCCTCAATGGAAATAAAATCGAACTGTTGGAATACCGGGCTGCCGTCAGGTATCTCAGCAAGGAGATCGGACATAATGCTCGCAACCTGATAACCGATACGCACAAATACCTCCTTCAGGCCCATTGTTTCCATCACCTCCACCACCACGGGATGGGAGATCAAATAACCGAGATCATCCGTTCCCTTTATGGGAACACCGAAGAAGAAATTTTCAGCCATACTCAATCTTTCGTTATATCGATCAGCCTCAAGGACGTCCACCAGGCCCTGATAGCGATCCTCCTTCAGCAATGTCTTGATTCGATGTCGCGCCTTTAGAATGTCATCAAGTAATTTCCCCCCCATGTTGTCTTGCACGTTACCGCGCAAACCGAAATCATACACATCATCCTTAAGAGAACATAAATCCAGAGTTTGAATTTCGTGGTTCTTAAATGCCTGAATGCTATCGAATCCAAATTTTAATAAGCTGTGGTTGTCATCCATTATATTCTCCCACTTGATCTCCTTCATGACGTTATCAGTCTGTTGCTCGTCATAGGATTCGAGTGCCCCCTGTGCCGAGAGGTGGGCTAATCCATACAGTAAATTTTCCCTGATTGTGCCGTTAAAAATATGAGAATGCTGGTCCGCATAACCAATATGACGGCTAAGAACTGATTCGGACATTGAAGAGGTATCCTGTCCAGACATTAAGACCTTTCCCACCGTCGGCTTCAACAGGCGAGCAATCAATTGCATCAGGTTACCAAGATCGCTGTCCTTGTCACCGCATATTGCAATATGTTCCCCCTGGGAAATAAGAAAATTAGCCTCCTCCAATGATCGTTGATTAACATCTTCATCATAAGCAATGCCGATACCCTGAATATCCCCAACCCCATCAAATTCTTCGTCATTCGAAGGTTGCTCTGTGGCGGATGGCAACATATTTTCCGGCTGGAATTGTTCAATAATCTGGCTATATTTCACCCTCACATCTTCGGAAATTTGATAGAACTTGAGTAGCTCTTTCCACGGAGGCGCCAGGTCTTTATAGGCTGCTAACACTGCCACTAATGCACCAAGAGATAATTCGCCTTTAATGACAAAATAGCCGCCGATGGAGTAGAAGAAAAAGGGAGTCACCTGTCCAATAAAGTTGTTCAAAAACTTAATCAGAAATTTTTTACGAAAGATTTGATGACGAATACGATAGATACTGCTTAATCGGTGGAAGGCGCGAAATATTTCATGTTGAGTCGTGCCATTAACCCTAATATCCGAAATACCAGAGATCGATTCGCCAACCTTGTCAGAGAATTTTCGGACTTGCATCACCCGCTCCCGGGAGAGCGTATTCACTTTTTTCTGGAGTTTAGGAATTAACCAGATTTGAAATGGATAAAGTGCGATAGCAGCGATACCCAGCAAAGGGTCCTGGTTAAAAATAAAAAACAGGTAAGTGACCAATAACCCACCCTGAAAAACCGGTAATGCGAATGCATCGCCAATAAACCCTCCCAATGGCTCAGTTTCGGCGGTTACCATGGGTATAATTTCAGCTTGAGAGACCTTTTTGAAGTGAGAACGTGGAAAACGCAAGATCCTTGAAAACAACTCAATCCTGAATTGCCTTAACATTTTCTCTCCGAGGATTCCCCGGTACAGATTGTTAACGTACTTTAGCCCCCCATTGATTAGAACCAGGGACAAAAAAGAAAAACAGAGAACGAGTAGATAACTAATCTGATCGAGTGGGATACCAAAGATGTCCTGGGGAATACCCTCATTTCCCAGTGCATTGTTGATAATCAGTTTAGGAACTTCCAATGCGGCATAAACAAATGGCATGGAAACCAGAGTCAGTAGAATCAGAAAAAGCTGACTCTTTTTTGTGTGGTGCAGAATGTATCGATAAATCGAGGGCTCTATTTTACTAGCGTCCATTCGAAGCCCGTTTTATCAAAAAAACCAACATCACCAGTACTCATTAACGCCCAATTTCATAAGAGCGAGAAAGCTCCAGGCATTGTCTGCATCACATCATTCACAGCAACTAACGCAAACTCCAGATTGTTATTGCTATTTTTATCCATCATATCCCTGGGCCAGAGCTTCCTGCCGCTCCCTGGTGACGTACTGATTAAGTCGATAAGTCAGCTCACGAACAACATATAGTGACATAGAGGAGTTCTCGGTCAGCAAATCCATGAAATTATCGGCTTGAATTTGCAGTAGTACCGAGGTTCCAGAAGCTCTAATTGAAGCAGACCTCGGCGTATTTGAAATCACCCCCATTTCGCCCAGGAGGTCATTTTCATAGCGATTCAACAGGGGTTCAATTAACCCGCTTTCATGCTCGATCACAACCTGAACCATTCCTTCGAGTAACAGATAAACCGAGTCAGAAATATCATTCAAATGAAACAGAAACTCTCCATCCTCCAGAATTATTCGCTCACTGGTAAACGCGAGTAACTTGAGTCGAGAGAATTCCAACTGAGCGAATAACGGAACCCGGCTCAGTTGTTTTGCTTCTTCAAAAACGTCCAAATCATCTCCTCTGTCAATTCAACAATCGATGGGATAACCGATTCCAGCTATCATCTCTTTTTTAAACACCTTTATCTTCACATAAAACCTGGTGATCTTAGGAATAGAATTCAAAAAGCCAGTATTTCCAGGCACCGGCTGAAAATACTGGATTCCGAACAGGAGTATCTTTCCAAGAAAACCAACCCTAACGTTCAGCCTTATTCCATGTCAATGCCTGATATTTTATTATCAACACAGAATAAAAAACCCATGGCTTGTCAATAAATAGGATTAATAAGTAGGAAACCAACCCTTGATGAGATGACGAGATCAGGAGGATTACACCTTGCTTTGGCCGCAAACGCTATCCCTTTTATTATTGAGCGTTATTGACTTACTGCCAGATGAATTCCCAAACCAATTAGCAAAACACCGCCAACGCGCTGGGCCCAGCGAGCAGAGCCTTTCGCCTCCTGCAAGAAGTCAATCACTCGGGATGACAAAAGTACACAAAACACATCAGCACTCGAAAACATAACATTGACAAAAGTTCCGAGAATCAGGAGCTGGCTCCATAGGGGCAACCCACCGGACGGATCGACGAATTGAGGAAGAAACGCAATATAAAACATTGCAGTCTTTGGGTTAAGCACTTCCACTGTAATGCTTTGCCAAAATGCGATCTTTGGTGTTTCCATTTTCCCTGTGTCAATCTGATCTTCAGATAAATGATGGGAAGATCTGAAAAACTGGATACCCAGCCAGATCAAATATCCCGCGCCAGCAAACTTTATTAGAGAATAAAGAATTGGGACGGTGTTGAATAACACCGAGATTCCCAGTGCGGCTGCGAAGACATGAACATAGCCACCAATATGAATCCCTAATGATGCCATCCACCCGGCCCGACGTCCCCGGGAGATCGTTTGGGCCGCCGCATAGAGCATGGACGGACCGGGCATATAGGAGAAAATAGCAGTAGCAATTAGAAACGCGAACAGGACATCAGTATTGGGCATCAGTAATTCAGGTGAAGTTTCGTAAAGGCCGCCTATGGATACTGGCCTATGGGTGTTGGCCTATAAATACTGGCCTATAGATAATACTAATACAGCCGCAAGTAAAAATTTCAGCTAATCCAGTCGTCCGACCCAATCCAGTTTTCTAGTCGTAAATGGCCACACTTAGCAAAAAACCCAACGGATAATTTGAAACCGGTAATTCAATACTTTAGGGAGAAGCAAAACTTTCTCCAGTCATCAATTAGGTCTTAAACCCAACCAGAAAACAGGAACACTCCCAATGAACAACACCTGAATCCGTAATGAGTCATTGAAACGCCGGGTGAAGCAGATTCTCTATTTAATCCCCCAGAGTAAGGTCTTCCAAATAGGAACCAGATAAATCCTATTGACTGTTGAAACACTGTTACTGATTGAACTCTCCCCAGTAGTTCACTTGAGCTTTCAATCCTGCTCCCGTCGTGGTATCTGGCGTAATGTACACATAGGGCGGTAATAGTTTGGCCAGCCCGGCATTTGCTGATAGCGGCAGCAAAAGATCACTTATTATTCCAGACAAGCCATGGTTTTCCATCACATTAATACTACCGGTATCAGGAAAGTAAATCATATTTTCATCATGATTACCGGAAAGCGTTGCCAGCGGATCTAATCGACGAATCACGTTAATGACATTGTTCAGGCGCATCGTGTTAGCAAAGGCATGAATATATCGACCAATAATCCGAGTGGAGGGAGAAGAAAAAACCCGAGCGAGAACACCGGTTCTGACACCAACACCAATCGCCATATAGGCGCCCAGTGAATGTCCAGTTAGCACAACGTTATACGTCTTACTTGCACTAGAAGCTCGATAGCCTTCAGAAAACGAAGCCTGGTTAGGAGGGTATTGTTGAGCGATTTTCTGATAAAAATCGTAGGCATCTTTCTGCCAATCAACGTCAAATTCACCCAAATTTGCAATCGCCAATTCAAAATCCTGCACAAGATCCTTACGGTTGTTCAGATTAGTTCCTTTGTATGAAATCAGAATTTCTTCTTCCAGCCCCTGAGTCGCTGGCACCTTAATCGCCATCGCAATGAGGCCACTCTTCCCGGTAAACTCATCAATCACCTCAAGACGATCTGTTCCCGTCTTGAGCATCAATTTTTTGAAAACCGGGTTTTCGCTAAATTCGAAGGGTTCTACTCCAGGTTCAATGCTGTAGACATAGTTAGCGGCGAAGGCGTAGCGCAAGAATTTCGTATAGTCAAAGATATTAACGCCGGAATCGATTGCGGCGGCTTGGGAAGGGCTTAAGACCGGGTATCCGTATCCTGCGGACGAATTAGAAGCAAAAAAGACAACATTGCTGGAATAATCTTCAGCGTATTTCCTGGCAATGGTTTGGCGGGCAATTTGCTCCAGACGATGCGCTACGTCAGCATCTTCTACTGGCTCTCCATTGATTTTTTCTACGACAAAGTAGTTTTCCGTTACCGCATTCCAACCATTGTCTTTCCAATACCCGCCAAGCTTCACCCAACTGCTGTTATCGTTTACCCCATACGCTTTTCTGATAATCTGTGACCTGGGTGCAAAACGATCCTTTACGCCATAGCATTGAATATAAGTTGTCGCCATAGTCATTCTCCCCCCAAATTAGTGAATGGATGTTTAATATCTCAAATCTTTTGTCATTGCCAGCGGACTATTTCCCCCGATTGCTGGTGCATCATAACAGCATGAAACATGAAAATGGGAAGTGTATCTAACTCATTATAATGATCCACACTGAGTACTGTGGAATTAGCACAGAGTCCATTAGCACAGGGTCCATTAGCAGGGAGTCCAGAGGTCTACTGAAAACCTGGTAAAACTTTCCTGAAATCTGAACTCGTTTTTATCCGTAATACGGTTTTCTTATCACCGGCCTAACGACGTCACAACTCTCTGCCTATTTCTTTTTACCCATGGGGCCCACCGGCCACCCACCAGGTTCACTGACCGGCACCCTTAACCACCCCTTTGCTCATGTATCTATTAAGCTCCCGCATAACCCTACGGGTACGTAATTCCTTCCCATTTAATTGAATATTGATCAACGCCCTAAACAGTTTTTGGCTTTCGGATTGAACCTGAGCAGAACTGAATTCTCCCCGGTCAATGGAAAGCAAGGTATTTCCGTGGACAATCAATCCGTATTTATGGTCTGTTTCGTGTCCATTTACGGGCTTAATGGCGATAGGGCCTACTTCAGGAAAGTAGCGATAAACCTTATTAATATCGATCATTTCTCCTGTATCTGCATCATGATCAAGCACCAGGCCAAAACCGGTTTCCTTCAAGAGTATTTTCTCGAAAGCACGGAGCACCTGATTAGGAGAATCACAATTAATCAGAGAACGATTCGCCTGATCGTAGTGGTCAAAAAGAGACTCGTGGGGATCATGCCGATGCAGCAACTTCAGAATAAGTTCGTTGATGTAGTAACCGCAATATAAGGATGCTCCTCCAAGCTCTGGTAAATAGATCGACTGCTCAATGCCGGTTAAGGTAGGTAGCTGTCCTTTGCCTGACCAGCTTAGGTAAACGGGTTTAAAAGGTAATAGCAGTCCTTTCGAAGTAGACTTCTTTCGTTTCGCCCCCTTAGCGATCAAGGATAGTCGTCCGAACTCCCTGGTAAAGGCATTGACCAGCAAACTGCTTTCTGAGTATGCAGTGCAATGTAATATGTATCCTTTTTGTTGATGGACTTTCAACGTGTCTTTGCGAAAAACCGAGTAAATTTCCAGAATTCAGTCATATTGTCACCGGATACCAGGTTTGTAGATTCATTAATAAAGCCACCCCCATAACTAAGGTCCTATGGCTCCCTTTTCTCCTTGTTTTTAAGGACTAAAAGGCGTTGGTAAAGGATTATCAGGTTTCAGAGTATCCTAGGGATTGCAATAACGATGCATTTTCCGCCCAACCCTTAGTAACCTTGACCCATAACGTCAAAAACACCTGACAACCCAATGAATATTCGATTTGCTTTCGGGCGTGCTGTCCGATTAACTTAAGTTGACCTCCGCCTTTGCCGATAACAATGGATTTTTGGCCAGGCTTTTCAACCCATAGCGTTGCGTCAATATGCAGAATTGGGCGATTATGCTTTTCTTTATACTCATATTTTGTAATTTGCACCGCCATTGAATAAGGTAGCTCCTGACCAAGGCGCAGAAAAGTCTGTTCTCTTATCAATTCGCTGGCGAGAAAACGTTCGCTACGATCTGTCACCTGATCATCGGGAAATCCAGGGGGACCCTCCGATAAATGTTTCACGAGGCTTGCCAAAAAACCCGGTACATCATCCAGGGAAATCGCAGAGATGGGAATAATCTCTTTAAAGTCGAAAATCACCATGGATTCATTGATTAAGGGTAGAAGCTGGCTTTTGTCCTTAAGCTGGTCAACCTTATTAATAAGCAGAATCACCGGGGTATTGGTATTTCTGACATGTTTAAACGTTTTCTCAAGTTGCTCATTCCATCCCCGGGTATCGATCATGAATAGAATCAAATCCACGTCGTTTAAACTACTTACAGCGGTTTTATTGATCACTCGATTAAGGTTTTTCTTTTCATCGCTGTGAATTCCCGGCGTATCTACAAAAACAAATTGGGCATCCGGCAGGGTTTTAATTCCACAAATTCGGTGACGGGTAGTTTGTGGCCGACGTGAAATAATTGAAATTTTTTCACCCACTATGCGATTCAACAGGGTCGATTTTCCCGCATTTGGTGGACCAGCAAGGGTAATAAAACCAAATCGGTGGAGGGATGGGGGCGTATTATCCTGCTTTTTCACTGTCACTATTTCTGGATGGCCTGCTAGTCTGGGAGCGGGAATTTTTTGGATTTGGAGATCAACTCCCTGAGAGCCAATCCGGCAGCAGCCTGTTCCGCCAGCCGACGATTGCTGCCTTGAGCAACGAATGTTGACCCACCTGTGGCCCCCTCCATCGAACCACTGGTAAAAATGGTGCAGGAAACCCTAAATATCGGGTTATGCTGGGCGCCTGACTGTTCGATTACCTCATAAACCGGTAACTCCTCATTCGTTTTCTGCAGCATCTCCTGCAACCTGGTTTTATTGTCTTTCAGGCTTTCCGGACTAATTCCATCCAGCAATTCGTCATAAAGCTTCAATACACAGACCCGGGTCATATCCAGGTTGCTGTCAAGGTAAATACCGCCAATGATGGCTTCAAATCCATCGGCTAAAATAGATCCACGATCAGATCCGCCACTTTTCAGCTCACCTGCTCCTAGTAGTATCACTTCTCCCAAATTTAACCCCCGAGCCAAATCAACCAGGGTTTTCCCCCGGACCAATCGGGAACGCATTTTCGTCAAATCACCTTCACCAAGCCTGGGGAAACGACGGTACAACTCGTCGGCGACAATAAACCCAAGAATACTGTCCCCAAGATACTCCAATCGTTCGTTATTTCGGTGTCCTCTACTACGATGAGTTAAGGCAAGAATCAGGATATCCCTGTCACTAAACGAATACCCCAATTTCTTTTGAAAAGCGGTGAGAATCAATTCATTATGTACTTTCATGAATCCACTCTTCCCATCCACAGCCCGGTTTTGCAATGCAGGTTATGAAATATTGAATCAGGTTTATCCCGGTAGGCTAATTTCGTATTGTTCAATTAATCAATATGTATCTAATATCTATTGAATGCTGGTTCCAATCCTGCCCCAATCAACTCCGCCGCCAGAAAGACTTTTCCAACTAAACCAGATAAAAAATGCCTGACCCACGACATGGTCCTCAGGAACAAAGCGCCAGTATCGGCTATCATTGCTATGATCCCGATTGTCTCCCATAACGAAGTAGTGGCCTTGGGGTACTGAGACCTCCATGTTGAGGCTGCGGGTAACATTATCGTTAACAAGAATATGGTGTGAAGAATCATCGATGGTTTCGATTAACTGACGGGCTGTTTGCCCCCCCATATTCTTTTGCTCGAATACGTATTCCCCATCGGCCTCCGTGGCCACTTTCTCACCATTGATATAGAGTTCCTTATTCTCGTACTTTAATGTATCTCCGGGCAGCCCAATAACGCGCTTTATGAAGTTAAGTTTCGGATCTTTAGGGTACTTGAAAACCATCACATCCCCTCTGGCTGGCGAGTCAATGGGAAAAACCTTGGTGTTTATAATGGGTAAACGAATGCCGTACTTGAATTTGTTTACCAGAATAAAGTCACCAATATGTAGGGTCGACAACATCGAACCCGATGGAATACGAAATGGTTCTACAATAAAAGAACGCAGAAGAAACACCACCAAAACCACGGGGAACAGTGCCCTCGCATACTCAACAATCACAGGTTGTGACCGACCCGACTGAGAACCCAGAGACGCATTCCTTCGCTTTTCAAAGAACTGGCGATAAACCAGAATGATTAGTCCAGAGACCACCAGAAACAAAAACAATATCAAAGAGAAATCCACTTAATGCCTCTTAAATCACAGTTAAACATCGTTAAATTAAACATCGTTAAATAGTTATGAGTTAAACAATCATGATCGACTCACCGACTCCATTAGTCACCAACTTTCAGTACGGATAAAAATGCTTCCTGGGGAATTTCCACTGAGCCGATCTGTTTCATTCGTTTCTTACCGGCTTTTTGCTTTTCAAGTAATTTACGCTTACGGGTAATGTCTCCGCCATAACATTTCGCTGTCACATTTTTCCTTAGTGCTTTTACAGTTTCTCTAGAAATAATTTTAGCACCAATAGCCGCTTGAATCGCGACATCAAACATCTGCCGCGGAATGAGTTTTCTCATGCGAGAGACTAATTCTCTGGCCCGATATTGACTTTGTTCCTTATGAACCAATACTGCGAGGGGGTCAACTTTATCGCCATTGATCAATACGTCTACCTTCACCATATTCGCGAGACGGTTTTCAATAAACTCATAATCCAACGAAGCATATCCCCGACTTACTGATTTGAGCTGATCAAAAAAATCCAGCACTACCTCGGTTAGCGGCATTTCAAACTCCAGCATCACCTGACGACCGTGGTAATTGATATTCTTCTGGATACCGCGTTTTTCCACGCAAAGAGACATTACTGATCCCACATATTCATGGGGAAGAAGTATTCTGGCAATGATGAATGGTTCTTTAATGAAATCAATTTTGGATGGATCCGGAAGGTCTGTCGGATTATCAATCATAATGATTTCGCCACTTTTCTTATGCACCTCATAAATTACCGTGGGAGCGGTAGTGATCAGGTCGAGTTGATACTCCCGTTCCAGACGCTCCTGCACAATTTCCATGTGTAACATCCCCAGAAAACCACAACGAAAGCCAAAACCCAATGCCTGGGAAGATTCAGGTTGGTATGACAATGCAGCGTCGTTCAAACTGAGTTTATCCAGCGCTACCCGAAAGGCTTCAAAGTCAGCATTATTAATGGGATATAACCCAGCAAATACCGTGGGCTTAATTTCCTGAAAACCTTCGAGCGATTGTTCCGCAAGTTTGTTGGTATGAGTAATGGTATCCCCTATCCGGGCAGACTTAATGTCCTTTAGTCCCGCAATAACAAACCCTACGTTACCGGTTGAAAGGGTTTTTACGTTCAGCGGTTTGGGCGTAAATATTCCAACCTGTTCGACCTGATAATCAAAGCCGGTGGACATCATTCTTACTTTGGCTTTACCACCGGACAGTGTACCGTCCATTACCCGAACCAAAGACACCACACCAAGATAATTATCGAACCAGGAGTCCAGCACCAAAGCACGTAGGGGTTTTTCGGTGCTACCCGATGGCGCTGGCAGTTTCTCAACTATTTGTTCCAGCAGCTCAGCAATACCAATTCCATTTTTTGCGCTGACGGCAAGCGCATCAGTACCATCGATGCCGATCACATCTTCAATTTCCTGAATTACCCGATCGGGCTCAGCCGCAGGTAAATCAATTTTGTTTAGCACAGGTATCACCGTCAATCCCAGGTCCACTGCGGTATAGCAATTAGCCACCGTTTGCGCTTCTACCCCTTGTGCCGCATCCACCACCAGTATCGCGCCCTCGCAGGCATTCAGCGATCGGGACACTTCGTAGGAAAAATCCACATGTCCTGGAGTATCAATCAAATTAAGCTGATAGGTCTCGCCATCATTGGCTTTATATTGTAGGGTCACACTCTGTGCCTTGATCGTGATCCCTCTTTCCCGTTCTAACTCCATGGAGTCTAGAACCTGTTCTTTCATTTCCCTTAGATCCAGTCCACCACAAAGCTGAATGAGCCGATCCGCCAATGTCGATTTACCATGATCCACATGGGCAATAATGGAAAAGTTTCTGATTTTGGACTGATCTACAAAAGGCATTGTGTCTTTACTGCGTAGTCTTTATTAAAAATAGTCTTTATTAAAAAACCCGGATTAATGCAAGGCAAAAAATTAGGAAAATCGACCTTCCTTTACGATCTGAAACATGGCCGGAAACATTATCTAAAATAATAGACAAAAAATAACATTCCTTCCCGAACCCCAAGCTATCAAACAAACATATCTAAAAAATAATACAGAGACCTTTGCGAAAGTCGCGAACACCCATCCTGAACGAGAAATAATCAGTTTCTGCATTTAGAAACTTTGCAATAGCCCAGCAATTGCGTGCGTTTCTTACCTTGATGCTGTTCCTTGTCTCGTCCCAATTGTCTCGTCCCAATCTGCCTCACTAAGCTTACCTGAAGGCTCTCTGGAAAAATGAAAAGGGCCGCCCGCCTTTCCAGCTTAACCTGAGAGAATAAAGACAGAGCTGAATGAAAGATGAAGGGCCATTACACACCACAGCCAGGCGCGGATTGTAACCTTTTTCATGCCCTGGGCGGCGAGTTATTTATTTTTTATTAGCTTCGAACGTGTCGATAAACAGGTCAATGAGTAGGTCAATGAGTAAACTGAATAAAGCGTTTACTCAGCCGACTATTTTTCGATGATCTTCAAACTTTCTTCCCGGGCTTTGTTGCCCAGAATAAACAAAACTAATTATTGTCAGCCAATAAATCTGATGGAAATAGTGCACCATGGCAATCAGCCTCCATGCCCCCTTAAGCTATAATCAGTAAATTCAAAATTTACCTGATTAGTGCCGTGCAGACAAAGCAACGCTCCCAAGACCTAAATCAACCAGACAATCAGGATGCATTGAGAAGAGACGTTCGATTACTCGGCGATATACTGGGAGAGACCATCAAAACCCAACATGGCAGCGCACTTTATGACTTAATCGAAGAAGTTAGGGAGATCTCCAAAGGTGCCCGTACCGGCGAGTCCACAAAAACCACTGAATTGGTGGAAAAACTCTCAAAACTGGATTCCGGACAGCTATTTAATCTCGCCCGTTCATTTACCCTGTTTCTCAATCTCGCCAACATTGCTGAGCAACAACACCAGGTAAGGCAGAGGCGTCTTGGTTTCGTTTCCGTTAATGATGGAAGTGACGCCAAAGCCACTAACAACCATATCGACGGATTTATCGCATCAGAGCTTAACAGGCTATTACGATCTGATATTGATCGAGAATTGATTCATCAGCACATCTGCAAATTGAATATCAATCTGGTGCTTACAGCGCACCCTACTGAGGTGCTGCGACGCAGTGTTTCCTCCAAATTTCTTAGAATCTCTCGTTTGTTGCAAAAACAGGACCGACATGACCTGTCTAACCTGGAACATTTTGAAATCAAACAATCCTTGAAACGCGCCATTACTGAGGTGTGGGAAACCGACGAAATCAGGAGACTCCGTCCAACCCCGGTAGATGAAGCCAAAACGGGTCTGGTTAATGTTGAACATTCCTTGTGGCACGTGATTCCTATAGTGTTACGGGAACTTGATCAGGCATCCCAACGAATCACAGGAAAGCGACTACCGCTGGATTCAACCCCGATTACATTCGGTTCGTGGATGGGTGGTGACCGGGATGGGACCTAATGTCACGCCAGCGGTAACCAAGTCTGATTGTAATGAAGGCCGCAGAACTATTCTGGCACTTCGACGGGACCTATCCATGGTGCGACTCCCACGTGCGCGCCGTGGTAGGACATGATGCAGTATCGAGCATTATTACAAATGGTGTTGGCAAAACTTCGTGCCACCATGGATTATTACGAAGAACAATTCTCTGCTGACTATGCAGATCCAGCCATCCTGCGAAAACCTGCTCCCCGAACCATCTATCGGTATAAATCGGAACTGCGAAATCAATTAATGCTGTGTTATGACTCGCTAGTGAGTAATGGTGCACAAACCATTGCCGAGGGTCGTTTAACCGATATTCTACGGCAACTCGATGCATTCGGCTTAACTCTATTGACCCTGGACATCAGACAGGAATCAGACAGACATACCGAAGCCATCGACACCATAACCCGTTACCTGGAGATCGGCAGTTATCTGGAATGGGATGAAAATCAACGGCAACAATTCCTGATCAGGGAGCTGAAAAACAAACGCCCTCTTATTGCATCTACCTTCCCATCAGAAGGTCAGGCTAGTCCGGAAGTCATCGATGTTCTGAACACATTCAGAATGATTGCCCATGAAAACAGTGAATCTTTCGGAGCCTATGTCATCTCGATGGCGTCATCTCCTTCGGATGTACTGGCAGTTGAACTCTTGCAACGGGAATGTCGGGTTATCGAGCCACTACGGGTCGTACCGCTTTTTGAACGTTTGGACGACCTACAGGGAGCCCGTCAGTGTATGGAGACCCTGTTTTCCATTGACTGGTATAAAGAACGAATCAAAGGCCATCAGGAAGTCATGATTGGATACTCTGATTCGGCCAAAGATGCCGGCAAACTCGCAGCATCCTGGGGACTGTATCAGACCCAGGAAGACCTGGTTGAGGTGTTTAAGACCCATGGCGTTGACATCACGCTATTCCATGGGCGAGGGGGAACCGTGGCCAGAGGGGGAGGACCGGCCCATGAAGCGATTCTTTCCCAACCCCCGGGCTCAGTGAACTGTTCGATGCGGGTGACAGAACAGGGTGAGGTCATCTAGGCGAAATACGGCTTGCCAGGAATGGCCATTGAAACACTTCAGGTCTATATCGGCGCAGTGCTAGAAGCAACATTACTGCCACCTCCCGAACCAGCTCCCAAATGGCGGGGGCAGATCTCCAGACTCGCAGAGCGATCTCTGACTGAATTCCATCACATTGTGCGTCACCATCCAGAGTTTATCGAATATTTTCAACTGGCAACGCCGGAACAGGAGTTATCTAACCTGAAAATAGGCAGTCGACCTGCAAGACGACGACAAGGAGGGGGAATTCAATATCTACGGGCAATCCCCTGGATCTTCGCCTGGGCTCAGACCCGACTTATGCTACCTGCCTGGCTGGGGGTAGGTAGCGCTCTGCAGGAAGCCATCGATAATGGCGAAAAAGAACTACTTAGTCGTCCCTGAAGAACCCGAAAAGGCTACATATCCAGTATAAACTGGATATAGTCCTGGTTTGAATCGACCGGAATTGTTAAACTGGCGTTCAGTTTCTGGTCGAACACGAGGTATATATGCTACCTGACAGCCCGGTGAATGACGATCAACTCAGTTTCTTCAACATCGTTGATCAGCTGGATACGTCCCATCCCCTGATTGCCCTTGGCAATACCCTTGACTGGTCATCGCTTGAAGCCTCCCTGAGCCAGTACTACAGCGCGAAGGGGCGGGCCGCGAAACCGATCCGGTTGATGAGCGGATTGGTGATGATCAAACAGCTGTACAGCTTAAGTGATGAATCGGTGGTGGATCAATGGAAGATGAACCCGTACTTTCAGGTGTTCTGTGGTGAGGTGAGTTTCCAGACGCAGGTACCGTGCCATGCGACGGAACTGGTGAAGTTCCGCAACCGGATTGGGTCGGAGGGAGTCAGGGAGATCTTTTCGCTGTCGGTAAAACTGCATGGGAAGCTGGCAGAGGAGCAGACAGTACTGGTAGATACCACGGTACAGGAGAAGGCGATCACGTACCCGACAGACAGCAAGTTGGCGATAAGGATCATCAATCGCCTGAACAAGCTGTCGAAGTTACACGGGATACAACAACGACGAACGTACGTAAAGGAAGTGCGGTCACTTCGTTTGGCATGTCGTCATTTCCGTCACGTGAAACGACGTCGTAAGGCGAACAAGGCGTTGAAACGATTACGAACCATTGCGGGTGTGTTGCTCAGGGAATGCCAACGGAAGTTACCGATCGATGTTCTGACGGCGCAGGAAGCGAACTTTGCGTTATACGAACGTGTTTTGTCTCAACAGCCCAAAGACAGGAACAAGGTTTACTCCCTGCATGATCCTGCTGTGTACTGCGTGGGCAAGGGGAAGGATCACAAGGCGTATGAGTATGGTCGCAAGGCGTCAGTGGTGGCGACGAAGGAGTCACAGGTGATTGTGGGGGTGGTGAGTCATGACGAACATGATCATGATTCGAAGACCCTGAAAGCAGCACTGACAGAAGCCCATACCCACCGTGAGACATCGATCAGGCTGGCGGTGGTTGACCGGGGATATCGGGGAGCGAAGAATAAAGTGGATTGTGAGGTGCTGTTACCGGGTCCTCCGCTGAAACGGGACAATGCTTATCAACGCCAGAAGAAACGGATACTGTGTCGCAAACGAAGTGCGATAGAACCGATCATCGGTCATTTGAAGCATGATCATCGTTTATTGAGGAGCTGGCTGAAGGGAGCCGAAGGAGACCGTATCAATCTGCTGATGGCGGGTTGCGCGTGGAATTTGAGAAAGTGGATGATCGCTTTCTTTTTGTTTGAAAAACCCAACGGCGGAGAGCAAACATTACTCGCCATTGCCTGTTGTCAGCCCCTTGGGACGCCGCTAATCGTCGTCTGGGTGTTGTCCTGATCCGAAGGTCGAAAATGACGCATGATCGCTAACGACATCGCGCCTTTTTTCAGGACGGACTACTTATTGAAATGCAAAAAAACTGGCCGTTTTTCACTGCAACCATGAGTTCAGTGGAAATGGTGTTTTCCAAAGGAAACCCGCGAATTTCATCGATCTATGATAGTCGACTGGTGCCAGCATCATTGCAGAACTTCGGAGACACCCTAAGACATAGATACAAGCAAACCGTTGATCTCGTTCTTGGTGTGACTGAACACACCATCCCGCTAGAAAATGAACCGGTGGTTCGACAATCTGTTGATGTCCGAAACACCTATGTGATGCCACTTAACATTTTGCAGATAGAGTTGTTATCGCGGGTTCGTCATCAACAGGATGAGGTGGTACAGGATGCTTTATTGGTGGCTATTAATGGTATTGCCGCAGGCATGAGGAACACAGGATAGGATGAAAGAAACCGAATTCACCTGCTCAAATTCATCGCCAAAACCCAGTCAGAGAATGACTTTGGAGCAGATCAGCGCAGTAATATTAGCTGGTGGGATGGCAAGGCGTATGAATGGTCAGGATAAAGGGCTGATGAAGTTTCAGGGTCTGCCCATGGTAAACCGCATTAGTAGGGCCCTCGAAGTACAATGCCATCGTGTCATGATCAATGCCAATCGAAACATTCAGTATTACACGCCCCTGGGTTTTGATGTTTTTTCCGATGAACTTACAAACTACCAGGGCCCACTTTCCGGAATGTATACCGCCTTGGGGAAACTCCAGACCAATTGGCTCATCACTGTGCCTTGTGACGGCCCCTTCGTTGATGAGCACTATGTATCAAAAATGTATGAGGCCGTGGAACAGAATAAGACTCAATTGGCCGTCGCCTCATTCGATGGCCGGTTACAACCGGTCTATGCCCTCATCCATCGGAGTCTCAAATCAAGCCTTGGTGCTTTTTTGCAAACTGGAGAGCGAAAAATTGACCGCTGGTACCATCAGCATGATTTCTCCATCGTTGATTTTGATGATTCCCCAGAAATGTTCATTAACATCAACACACCAGAACAATTGCTTGACCTGGAGACCAGGTACCACTCTGATGTATCTATCTCAGCTTCCGAAGATTCATCACCACAGAAGTCACCAGATAGCGAAAACTGAGGACACTTACATGGATATTTCAGTTGAGATGTTTCAGTTAAGTTTTCTAAATTGAATCCACCTTTATTTTCTCCATTTTCGGATCAAAAAGCACGCCCAGTTCAAGCTGGCAGGACACAACTTTACCAGCCACTTCCAAAGCATATTCACCGTCTCTCAAAAATTTTTCTGTCGTTCCTGCTTCATGCCTGACATATCCATAGGCGATATTCCTGTTAACGGAATAACCCCAACCTGCTGAAGAGACATAACCAACTGAAAGGCCATTTCGTAAAATAGTCTCCCGTCCATTTAATACGATATCCGGGTTATCCAGGGTAAAGCAGCACAGCTTCCTGGTCAGCGGTTTTCCTAGCTGATCTTCAAGTGCTTCGCGGCCATTAAAGGGAACATTTGTATTCAACTTTACAGCCCACAATAAGCCAGCCTGAATGGGATTGTCGGATGGCGTAATATCTGCGCTCCACGAGCGATAACCTTTTTCCAGGCGCAGCGATTCGATCGCGCGATACCCACCATTCACCATGCCACTAGACTGCCCGACTCGCCAGAGAGCATCATAAACCACGGGAGCCACATCCACGGGCATGTGTAATTCCCATCCAAGCTCACCCACATAGGTAATTCTAATAGCGCGTACTGTTTGCTCTGCAATGGTAATCTCCCTGACACTTGCGAATGGAAACCATTGATTCGAGAAATTTTCACTACTAACCTGCTCAAGAATATTTCTCGAATTGGGCCCCATAAGAGATAACGTCGCCCACTGCTCGGTAACATCTTTAAGTACCGCGTCGCAGTGTGGTGGAATATTCTTGATGATCCAGTCTGCATCATGAGTGCGGAAACCAGTTCCGGTAACGACATAGTATGCATCCTGGGCAATGCGGGTGAGAGTAATATCTCCCTCAATCCCACCCCGGGAGTTAAGCATTTGGGTATAAATCAGTTTCCCTACCGATTTATCTACGTCGTTCGAACAAATCCAGCTTAATGCTTCACAGGCATCTTTACCCCGGACTTCGAATTTGGAGAATGAGCTTTGATCAAATAAAGCAGCATAATTGCGACAGGCCATGTGCTCTTTACCCACTGCTAAAAACCAGTTTGGGCGATCAAATGAGTACACATCCTTAGCCGAACATCCCTGTGGAGCAAACCAGTTCGGCCGTTCCCAGCCAAGTTTACTACCGAAACACGCGCCATTTTCCGGCATTCGGTGATAGAGAGGTGATTTTAAAAGTGGCCTGGCACTCTGGTATTCCTCATTCGGCCATGCCATCGTATAGTGTTTTGAACAGGCTTCGATGGTACGAATTTTTACCCAATCTTCATCCCGATGAATCTCCGAAAAGCGCTTAATATCCACTGACCAGAGGTCCATTGGCTGTTCTCCGACGGCAACCCAACTCGCCAGCGCCATTCCTGCTCCTCCCGCAGAGGCGATTCCAAATGCATTAAAACCGCTGCCGACGAAATAATTTCTAAGACCAGGGGCTTCACCGAGAATAAAATTTCCGTCGATGGTGAATGACTCTGGGCCATTTACCAGGGTTTTGACCCCGACATCCCTGAGCCCTGGGACCCGGATCAACGCCTGTTCCATCAGCAGTTCGAAGTGATCCCAATCCGGGTCCAGTAATGAGAAAGAAAAATCCTCTGGAATGGGTTTCCGATTCCAAGGTTTAGGATTTGGCTCGTACCCTCCCATCACCAATCCACCTACTTCTTCTTTGAAATAGATTAATCGATCGGGGTCCCTCAAGGTAGGTAGATCAGAGGTCACACCTGACATCGGCTCTGTTACCATGTATTGATGTTGCATGGATTGCAATGGAATGCATACGTCATTTTTTTGCCCAAGCTGCTTACTCCATTGGCCTGCGCAGTTCACAATCTTTTCGCAGTGGATTCGCTCCCGATCCGTATTCACTGCCACCACCGCACCATTTTCAATGACAACATCGAGAACACTCACGTTCTCAATGATCCTTGCACCATACAGTTGGGCTCCCTTAGACAGAGAATGAGTAATATCAGAAGGATTCGCCTGACCATCGGCAGGCATAAAGGCGGCCCCAACCAAATCAGAACCATCCATCAAAGGACAGATCTGGGCCGCTTCGGAGGGCGTTAGTAGTTCCATTTCCAAACCAAATGAGCGCGCTGTGGTGGTTTGCCGTTTGATCTCAGTCCATCTGTCCTGGTTATTTGCCAGTCGCAATCCGCCATTGCGTTTCCATCCTGAAGCTAACCCCGTTTCATTTTCCAGATTGTCATAAAGCCCAACACTATATTTCAACAGCTGGGTGATGGAAGCACTTGAACGTAGTTGCCCGACCAGACCAGCGGCGTGGAAAGTCGTTCCACAAGTTAGCTGGCCTCTTTCAAGCAGAACAACATCTAATTTGTGGTTTTTTGCCAGGTGATAGGCGGTAGAGCAGCCGATAATTCCTCCACCAATGACGACGACATCAGCCTGGGTTGGAAAATCATCATTCATGGTGTCTAAAACCCAGTTCTGAATTCCGCATAGACTCGTTCGAAACGCGCCATATTGCTACGCGTATATTCCTGAAAATCAAAATCAAGAGAAGAAACACTCTCCGATACCATGGACCACACGGTTTCTCGCAATAACGAAGCACACTTCATCGCATTATAGCTTCGCCACACGGCGTCTTCCAAAGGTTCATCATAATAGGTTTCCAACATCCAGCGCTCCTGCTCAACCGACAACTCATTATTAGAGGCAAGATTGGAGAGATCGAAAAGCGGGCTATTAAATCCAGCATAATCAAAATCGATTAACCAGAGTTTCTGCCCATCATCAATGAAATTGGCTGCTAGCAGGTCATTATGACCGAACACCAGTTCCACTGGCCCCACCGCTTTCTCCAGAGCGTTCGAAATGGAGACGAGATCATCAACAATTGGAAGATGGTGGCTTTCGTATATGGTCAAGATATTGCGGTAATGACGAATCACCTGAAAAACCCAGAACATAACCGGGAAGCTAGCAAAATGTTTCGGCATTTGTCGATGAAAACCTGCCATTAAGTTCACAATACGAGGTAGCATGTCCATGTTTCGCACAGTCTGTTCATCACATACCTTGCCATCAATAAAGCGGATTACCAGAATTCCTGGTTCAGAGTAAATCACTTCGGGAGAGACACCAATGGCATTAGCAGCCTTGCTAGCCGCAAGTTCATTGGAGCGCATAATCAGATGTTCCGGGGAATCGTCACCAACTCGTACGACGTATTTTCCCTGTTGGTCAGTGACCACGAAATTCTCATTGGTCATTCCACCACTCAAGGTCATTACGTTCGGTCTGCCTCGCCAACAGGGCAGATTAGTTATTAGTTCTTCGTGTTTCATTATTTCCACTATCGTGAAATGGCCAACAACAGTCTAACCAGATCAAACATCAAGTCACCCAAAGTGTATCAGGTGGCAACGAAGTCAGTGTGAGTCTGAGCGACCCAATACAGTTTACCAGCACAGTCAAAACTAGGCGAATTCCACCGTGATACGACGATTTTGTTTACCCTTCTTTTTGATACTCAATACCCGAACCGGTCCGATTTCTGCGGTTGATGAGACATGGGTACCACCGCAAGGTTGAAGATCAGTATCGCCAAATTTGACCAGTCTGACTCGCCCGGTTCCCATCGGTGGAGTAACGGACATAGTCCTCACCAATTCCTGTTGGGCAGCCATTTCTTCATCGGTGATCCACATCAAACTCATGGGATGGTCTTCAATAACAAGGCGATTTAGCGTCGCTTGAATCACTTCCTTGTCTGGCGGACTCGGCAAATCAAAATCCAGTCTGCCACTACCGTCCCGAATGGACCCACCCGTAACCGGTGCCGGAACAGCAACACATAGCATGTGCATACAACTGTGCATTCGCATTAGCCGGTGCCTTCGTTCCCAATTCAACTTCAATGTCACTGTCTCACCGACTTCCGGCAATATTACGCCTTCTTCGCACAGATGCAGGTGGTTATTACTTTCACGATGCCGATAACAATCGATAATACTCAGGGTATCTCCGTTCGACCTGTGTAGAGTCCCGGTGTCTCCGGGCTGCCCTCCTCCGAGCGGGTAAAACACCGTTTGATCGACACAAAAAGCACCGTCTTCAACCGCGGTTACTATGGCTTCGCAACACTTGAGATAACTGTCTTCTCTAAAGAGTTCCCTGGTCATGGTTCAATGGAAAAAAGTGATATTCGAGAGGGTTAAGAATGAGATTTTTAATCGGGCAAACAAAGATTCTCTGGAAACTGCCTGTGTGTATGCAATTTGTCAATTTGTGTATGCAATTAGGGAGCCTCTATACAAATAAAGGCAGTATAAACGTAAGACCATCGTATTTTCAGTATTTTCCAACATGCATTAATGGAAATCTGTGCCAACGTCACATTGAATCGGCAATTTTCTGTCGAACTATTTCCGCCACCTTAACCGCAACCAGTCCATGATGACCAGTAACCAAAGGCGGAGCATTCGTCTGCACACACTGAATAAAATGATCAAGTTCAGCATTTAGGGGCAACTGCGGTTTGACGTCAATTTTACGATTGATCAATTCTGGAAAACGACTTCCCGGCTTGATCTCTCCTGGCAGTACTTCTTCTAGTTGTTGGTCCGCGAAGTTAAGCCCAAGATAGTGCTGCCTGGAGAATACCCGAATTCGCCTAAACTGGTTTCGGGATACCCGACTAGCTGTAACATTGGCCACTGCACCATTTTCAAACTCCAAACGGGCGTTCGCAATATCAACATGGTCGGTAACCACGCTGGTGCCGGTAGCCGAAACATGACATAGCGGAGAATCTACAAGAGACAGCACGATATCGATATCATGGATCATCAAATCTGTTACTACATCCACGTCCGTAGCCCTTTCGACGAAGGTTCCAAGGCGGTGAACTTCGATAAAACGTGGATCATCAGCGAGCTCTGCCAGTTTCATCACACCAGCATTAAAACGCTCAAGGTGTCCTATTTGCAAAATGGCCCTGCTTTCCTCCGCAGCATCCACAATTTTCTGACTTTCAACTACCGAAGGCGCAATGGGCTTTTCCAGCATGGTATGGACTTTACGCTGAAGAAAATACTCTGACACTGGCAGATGTAAACTGGTGGGAACCACGATACTCACGGCTTCAATATCCCGTGGCAAATCTTCGATACGTGTCATTCCCTGACACCCAAATTGCTCGCAAACTGATTCAACCGCCTGAATATCTGTGTCAACGACTGCTACCAGATCAACGTTACCCATGGCGTGATAGATTCTGGCGTGTATTTTTCCGAGATACCCTACCCCAATGACGGCTACCTTTGTTTTTCTGCTTTTAGCCGGATCTATTGGACTATCTGAACTTTTATCTATTACTGTGTCTACCACTTTTCCTGCCGATTCATAAATTGTAACCAAGCTATACTTTTGCGCCGCCAAAGCGTAGCTGGATTAGATAAAAATGGCGAATTAACAAATCGTAATGATTAAGGCTACCGACGCTATCAGATACAAATTATCAGATACCCATCAGTATTAAGGACGATAAAGCAGAACAATGCACTAACGAGAATGGAGCAACGACAATAGGCTAACAACAATGCTGGATAGCACCAACCTCAAACCAGAAACGCAATAGCCCAACAAAATGGCCACCACAATACGTAGCTATTCGCTCATGGTGACACAACTCATCGGACATCCGAGAACAGCCCTGGACAGCGCTGAAATCGCCTGCTCCCGCGGGTAACCTTTACGCCACGCCAGAATGACCTCCCTATAGGGTTGCTTGTTTGAAAATCGTTTAATGGAAAGAAGCCGACGGGAATACTCCTCTGCACCGGCAGCACTACACGGTAAAACAGTGACACCCACCCCGCTAGCAACCATATGTCGAATGGTCTCAATGGAGCCACTTTCCAGGGTTCTCTGTAAGTCGTCCTGACTACCAGGATGAAGACATGAAGGACATGCAGTAAGAACCTGATCACGAAAACAGTGACCTTTACCAAGGAGAAGAACGGTTTCTTCCGATAATTCATCTGTATGGATAGAATCCCTACTGGCCCATGGATGAGATATAGGCACCACGGTGACAAAAGGTTCTTTATAGAGTGTTCGAATTTGCACTCCTGACTCTGAAAATGGCTTTGCCAGAATAATAGCGTCCAGACTTCCCTGCTTCAAACGCGCAGAGAGGTCAACGGTAAATCCTTCCTCAACAATGATCGGCATGTCAGGCACCTGGTCCTGCAGACCTGGAATCAGGTGAGGCAGAAGATAGGGGCCAATGGTATAAATGATACCAACGCGCAACGGGTCTACCAATGCATCGCCACCGCCAGCGGCAATTTTCCTGACCCGTTCCGCCGATTCCAATACCTGTTGAGCCTGACCAACCACCAGCTTACCTACTGGGGTGAGTACGACTTCCGTTGGGCCACGTTCAAACAAGGTCGCACCCAACTCTTCCTCCAGCTTTTTTACCGCCACACTAAGAGTGGGCTGACTGACGTAACAAGCCCTGGCAGCTCGACCAAAATGCCGTTCTCGAGCCACCGCAACAATGTATTTTAATTCACTTAAAGTCATCGCAAGATAGGGATGACACGATGGTCGAACTCAGAGAAAACCGCCTCCGGTAGACCCAATTCCTGAGACCATGGTTTGAAACCAGCTTTCCAGCTACCCAAAACTAAAAGATCGGGGGCTGAAAAAAGGAGAGGCCTGAACATAAATCCCACTAGATAAATCCCATTAGCATGAAACCCATAAGTTCAAGGCCCATTGATGCTAAACCCACCAATTAAGATCGTGATGGATATCCTATTTTAATGATGCATCTGTAGATCAGCGGCAAGAGACTCCCGAATATTCTCTGCCAGCACCCCTGTGGTGTGATGATAGTTTTCATGGTCCACACCCATTTGAATGCTCTCACCAGATTTCAAGGATTCAATCATCCCCGCAGTAAGTTCAAAGCGTAAAAAGTGCACCGCCGATGTTTTCTCTTCAGTTTCCCTCTGAAGATCTTCATTGGCAATGGGATGTACCTTCTCATGTTCGCCCACCGCAACCCATAGTGTTCTTTCAATACCAATCATCTTCGCCAATGCGGCTTTGCGTTCAGACTCATCGGGAAACTCAATCATGAAGGTCGCCTTCCAATTACTGCCGTCTGGAATAAGTGGATTATATGCCTCCAACTCCTCTTCAATGGCCGACGCCTCGAACACTTTTTCAATCCTCAGAATTTCCTGGATTTGATACTGCATGGTCAGTCGGTCTTCAAAATACAACGTCGCATTTGGGCCTAACGCCACGCGCCGATTTTTTTTGTGAGACATTACCTGGGCTCGATATTCTGCCCTTTGTTCGGAATATCGTTCCAGGCTAAGTAGATCTGATCGGGATAGTTGGGTCATTTTCTTACCACTTGTTCGAAATTATAGAATAGGGATTAACTGTTTTTGCCTACTGTATTCCATAGGCTTTTCTGATCAACGAAATAGGGTGTTCTGTGGTGGAGCCATCTCCCATCGCATGCTCAATAAATCGGCCCGCCATGGGGCAGTCGCTACCATAATGATCTGCATCAGCCTGCTTTACCCGACTAACCACGGGTTTCACGATCTTCATTGCCGTATCGTAATATCTGGTTTTTACTCCATAAGTTCCATCATGGCCGGAGCAGCGTTCGATCATCTTTACGTCGGTGTCCGGCACCAACTGCAAGACATCCCGGGTCTTTGCTCCAATTTTTTGCACACGCTGATGGCACGCAACGTGGTAGGACACTGTCCCCAAAGACTCCAGGAAGGATGTATTCAGCAACCCAGCCTTGTGTCGGAGCATAAGATACTCAAAAGGATCGAAAATCGCATTACCGACTTTTTGAACATCGTCATCATCGGGAAACATCAAAGGCAACTCCTGTCTAAACATCAGAACACAGGAGGGAACGGGAGCCATAATATCCCAGCCCTCATCAACAAGTTTCGCCAGATGGGGAATATTAGCTTCTTTTGCTTTGGCTACGGATTCCAAATCCCCCAGCTCCAGCTTGGGCATACCACAGCATTGCTCCTGGTCAACCAGCCTTACCGATATTCCATTGTGCCGTAACACCCTAACCAGGTCTTCACCAAGATCTGGTTCATTATAATTGCCAAAACAGGTAGCGAAAATCGCAACCTGACCCTGTGTTCGATCCGTGGGTTTTACCTTGGCCGACTGAACATCCGAATCCTGGTGTCCATCGCCTTTAAATCGTTTTCGCAGTGTATCACTGTGATACCCGGGAATTCCTGCGTCAGGATGAACTCCCAGCGCCTTATCCAGCAATTTACGAATGGTTTTATTTTTATTGGCTGCATTGACAGCATGAACCACTACCGGAATACCTGCCAACTTACCCACCGCATCGGTGGATGAAAGTATTTTTTCACTGGCAGTGACGCCTCCATTCTTATATTTCACCGCTTTCGCCCTAAGCATTAGATGTGGGAAATCAATGTTCCATTCATGAGGAGGGGTGTAAGGGCATTTCGTCTGATAGCATAAATCGCAAAGGTAGCAGTGATCTATCACATTCCAATAGTCCTTTTTATCGACGCCATCCACCTCCATGGTGGAAGATTCATCGACTAAATCAAATAGTGTCGGAAAAGCATTACACAAACTAACGCATCGCCGACAACCATGACAAAGGTCATAAACCCGTTCCAGTTCCGCAAATAGCCGATTCTCGTCATAGAACTCGGGATTCTGCCAATCAATGGGATGTCTTGTGGGCGCTTCCAGACTACCTTCCCGGGCAATACTGGCCCCTGTGGCACCTGATGCTCCAGTGAAACCTGATTGATTCGTAATATCGTTGGTTGAGGACATAGTAAAAACCAGACAGAGGCTTAAGTTTTCGGATACCTGGTTCCCAGGTTGATTTTCAGGAGTTCAGTAGCGTTTTTTGCGACGGCAATGAACCAGTAAAGAAGCGGTACACCGGGAACCGGTTTCCCGGTGTACCAGGGCCATCATAGCGATTGGCCCCGGTGCTTCTTAACTTTTAGCAGTTCACTGCCTGACAACATTCTGGATGAGTCTGTTATAACTCGTCCAACGCTTTTTGGAAGCGGTTAGCGTGAGATCGCTCGGCTTTTCCCAGAGTTTCAAACCAATCCGCAATCTCATCGAAACCTTCTTCACGAGCAGTTTTTGCCATACCAGGATACATATCGGTATACTCATGGGTTTCTCCGGCAACTGCTGCTTTTAGATTGTCAGAGGTACCTCCGATTGGTAGGCCGGTCGCTGGATCACCGCATTCTTCAAGATATTCTAGATGACCGTGTGCGTGACCAGTTTCACCTTCCGCAGTAGAACGGAACACTGCTGCAACATCATTGTAGCCTTCAATATCAGCCTTTGCTGCAAAGTAAAGATATCGACGATTAGCCTGAGATTCACCGGCAAAAGCGTCTTTCAGGTTTTGTTCTGTTTTTGAATCTTTTAAACTCATTATAATTAACTCCAGGTTAAAAGTTTTTAGTACTAAAAAGCATGTCCTGTGAAAGACATTGCCGAATTCTAGTGCAATCGATATGATTAATCTAATTGATTGTTTCAACTATCGCCATAGTAATTAGCTATCGCTCATTCGTCTGGGGCACACTGACACGAGGTCAAACCATTGAATGTAAATAAAAAGAAATCCATCCTCATTACTGGATGCTCCACGGGAATCGGTAGATGCCTTGCAGAGGGTCTGAGGGATAGCGGGTTTCACGTTATCGCGAGTTGCCGATCACAAGAGGACGTATCAACCCTGTCCGATTCAGGGTTAGATGCAATTCTGCTTGATGTCCGGGACAGTGGCAGTATTGTCAGGGGAGTGGAAAAGGCGCTCTCTCTTTGCAACGGAAAGCTATATGGTTTGATCAACAATGCAGGCTACGGCCAACCCGGCGCCGTGGAAGATCTTAGCCGAAGTACCTTAAGGGAACAGTTTGAAACCAATGTATTTGGAGCCCAGGAATTGACGAACCTTGTACTTCCGGCAATGCGGGAGCAGAACCAGGGAAGAATTATTCAGATCAGTTCAATACTGGGGGTGATCTGCCTAAAATTCAGGGGAGCTTATAACGCCAGTAAATCAGCACTAGAGGCGCTTACTGACACCATGCGGCTGGAGCTAGCTGACACCAACATAAAATGTTGCCTCATTGAACCTGGCCCAATTACCAGCGACTTCAGAAAAAATGCACTTTTATACTATGAGCAAAATGTCATCCGTGATCGGAGTCCATTTAAACAAACCTATGAGCGTCTTGAATCCAGGCTAAACCAGCAAAGGCCCAGTAGATTCACACTGGGCCCTGAAGCAGTACTGGAAGTTGTGTTACATGCATTAAATAATCCGAAGCCAAAAATCCGCTACCCCGTTACGGTGCCTACCAAAGTCATGTTTCAATTGAAACGCCTGTTACCCGATCAATGGATGGACCGCTTTCTGTTACGCATAAGTAACAAGGAATGATCAAGGAATGACCATCGAATTTATTAAAACCAGGGGATTCGCCTTTATCTTTGTATCAGACTAATATTCCCAATCCTTACCCATGTCGAAGTGCTTCAATTCGTTCTGCAAGGGGAGGATGAGACATAAACAGTTTTTTTAGCCCAGCGCCCCTTCCCCCAGAAATGCCAAATGCGGCTAGCTGATCAGGTAATATTGAAGGTTCATGTTGAGCTTGGAGACGCTCCAAAGCGGCAATCATTTTTTCTTTCCCCGCCAATTTTGCCCCCCCGGCATCAGCTCGAAATTCTCGTTGCCGGCTAAAATACATGACGATGGTAGAAGCCAGTATCCCAAGTACCAACTCTGCGACGATGGTGGTGACCCAAAAACCAATACCGTGTCCCCTTTCATTCTTGAAAATCGCCTTATCGACAAACTGGCCGATAACCCGGGAAAGAAAAATGACAAAAGTATTCACAACACCCTGAATTAACGCCAGGGTGATCATATCTCCGTTCGCAACGTGGCTGATCTCATGAGCCATAACCGCCTCAGCCTCATCCTGGGTCATTTGATCCAGAAGACCACTACTCACTGCAACCAATGCACTATTTCGGCGCATCCCCGTCGCAAAGGCATTAACCTGAGGAGTGTCAAAAATAGCCACCTCAGGCATTCCGATACCAGCCATATCCGCCTGTTTTTTAACCGTGGAAACCAACCATGATTCCTGGGATGTTTGGGGGGTTTCAATCACTCTGGCACCAGAAAACCGTTTCGCCATGGATTTGGACATTGCCAGGGAAATGAAAGAACCCGCCATACCAATTATTCCAGCATAGAATAACAATCCTATTGGGTCCTGCCCGGTGCTGGCTAGATAGAGATCGAAACCCAGTAGGCGCATTGTGATATTTAAAACGAAAATAATTGCCAGGTTAGTTAGAATAAAATAAAGAATTCGCTTAAACACTTTCAGCCTCCAAAATTGCTGTCAGGAAATAGATCGTAAGATTCAGATTCAATGCTCAAAATCAAATTTTTACCCATTTGACTCTACTCAGTAAACTGGAAAATAGAACAGGGAAATAGAATTGAAACCAGAAACCATTCTGATCCTGTGGTCGACACAATCACCCTGAGGCCAGCGCAATCCGTGGCCAATGAGTTTATGTGTGATGAATTTATGCATGGATAGTTTGTACCTGATCAATTTTCACCCGGTTAATTCGTATTCATGCATTGGATACGGAAACAGGGACATTGAACTGGCCACGATTAATATACAGCACCAAAACAGCCCAATGTCCACGCCCAATACTCACGCTTAATACTCATGATAGACAAATGAAACCACAACTGTCTGAAATCACAGATACTCTGAATACAGCTGGAGTCAGGTTATAATAATCCGAGGATGGTTTCCGCATTACTGACTTCAAAAGCACCACCTTCCTCTACGTTCAGGTGACTCACAACGCCATCCTCTACCACCATGGCGTATCGCTGGGAACGAACACCAAAGTTTCGTTCGGTCAAATCAAGCTCAAGACCAACAGCTTGAGTAAAAGTTGCGCTGCCGTCTCCTAACATCATGATATTGTTTTCCACATTCTGAGCCTCACCCCATGCCCCCATTACAAAGGCATCATTCACCGACAAGCAGGCGATAGTGTCAACCCCCTTAGCTTTAATCCCATCATGATGCACCACGTAACCCGGTACATGAGCAGCAGAACAGGTAGGTGTGAACGCGCCTGGCAATGCGAACAGGACAACTTTTTTACCCGCAAAAATTTCATCCGTGGAAACATCCTTTGGACCATCTGCCGTCATGGTAGAAAGTACTACGTTTGGAATTTGATCACCAACTTGAATAGACATAATTTAATTTCTCCTAATTTTTAAAGGTTGTAAAAATCTGTGTAAGATTTTGGAATCACTCATTTTAACGATTCATCACCGCTGTTTATACACATTGTGTTTTTATACGCACTGGCTGTTATGCAAACTGGCTTTTATACGCATTGGCCAATAGTTGGAACCCATGGATAATTTAGGGAGTCGAATTAACGGGGCTTGAGACAGCCAGTCTTACAAGCTCAGCCTTACAAACGCCACCAAAGCACTGCCGTTAACACAAAAACTGATAACGCATTGCCCATTAATACCCTCGATGCCACCAACCCAGGCCTCTGGTTATATCGCTCCGAGAGCAAAAAATTCAATACCGCAGGAGGCAAAGCTGAAAACAATAATAGAAGATTAAACTGATAATCATCCAGGGGCAAAAGATAACCTGCCACCAAGGCTGGGATAATACCTGATAGTGGACAAATAATTGCGCCGAAAAGTCCAATTCTCCAATGCTGCATCTCCACACTAATCATGCGCACACCAAGGGAGAAAAGCATGAGGGGAATTACAATCTGTCCCATCATTGAAATGGGAGTCAACACAATATCTGGTACCTGTAGTCCACCAAAGTTCACAACCAGCCCAAGAAAAGTTGCGATATTGACCGGCGACATAAGCAGCCCTTTCCATGAAACGATCCCACCGAACATAAAAACACCAAGGGTGAAGTGCAGCAGGTTACTGGCCAAAAATAACACGACTGCTGCTTCAAGCGCTCCATCACCGAATGCCAGAACTGCTAGTGGCAGTCCAAGGTTTCCGCAATTGTTGAACATCATGGCTGGCATATACGCTCTCATTGGAAAACCAAACCAACGACCAAATGGAAAGGCCACAATGCCAGAACCCAGAACCACAAGAACTCCCGATAGCATCAGCCATTGATATGACAGGATAGCGAAGTCTTTCGATGACATGACATCAAAAACCAATGCAGGTACGAACACCTGTAGCATTAGCCCATTTACTGAGTCCATGTTCGGTTTAAATCGCCTGGCATAACAATAGCCAACGAATACCACGGAAAAAACCGGGAACAGGATTGAAAGAATTTCCACTTAGGAGGACATTCGCATTAAAAGGGGGTTCACTGGAGGGTTCTCACGGGGGGGGGGGCTCATTGAGTTACAACCCAGGTATCCAATTTAGACAAATCTTTTTCCTTTTTGTGTTTCTTTTCTTTTGACCATTTGATACCGACGGCAACCCATTATCGACTGGATTACTAGCGATTTAAATCGCTGATTCGTATCCTGATTAACGACTGAATTTTCCGTGTTTGAGATAATAAGTAATCTGCTTCAATACCTGATGATTCCTCATCATAAAGGAATGGGATACGGGTAACACAAGATGGTCATTCATCCCTTCAACCCGGGTACTCGCCACAGACACCTTTCCGTCATCGGGATCAGGTAATAGTTTCGATGTCAAAGGGTTGGTAGTTCTAGTGCCAGCAATAATACCCAGATCAAAATTCACACGTCCCAGTCTTCCAGGCAGGCTGTCAGGGCCTGTGCCCAATTGCTTGCCAGATTCCAGATTTACCCATTCAACGCCTGGAAACCCGGCCAATGCATCAACGATTTCACTACCCTGATTAGGAGGCGCGAGCATAACGACACGATCCAGCTTTCTTATCCTATGAAGGCTCAGATACTGACGTATTAGAATGCCTCCCATGGAGTGGCTAACAAAATTGATTTTGCCCAACCCCTGACATTGCTGTATCCCTCTTGGGATGGCATCTTCCGCAAGTTCCTCAATGGAACCAAGAATCGACGGATACCCAATATTAGCAACATAGTACCCTTGCTGAATCAATTCATTTTCAATAGCGTTCATGGAGTTACTGGTCCGAGCCAGGCCATGCAAAAGAATCACACAATCTCCCCTTGCCACACCCGCATTAAGCATCAAAATTAGCCCCATCAGCAGGGTTGAAAAAAAACAAAAGCCTTTATGCATAAGGCAAGTACATAGAGCAAGTGCTAAGGGGCGAAGTTGTGGAAAACATATTGGAAAAATCGTTTTTTAAATATAATTTGATGATTTGCTTAGAGCTGATCTAGCTGGTTAGCGAGATCAATAAAGTCCCTGGCGTGGAAAGTATTATTATTATTCGAAGAAACATCTTTAGGTGAATTCTTACCAAATTCATCCCGGCGCTCAACGTAGGCGGTTTGTAATCCACAGGCTCTTGCTGCATCCAGGTCACTTTGGTGAGCAGCAACCAACATGGTTTCCTCCGAATTTACATCAAAGACCTGACAGACGCCAAGGTAGACATCCGGATCAGGTTTGTATTTCCTAAACACCTCAGCGGATAGAATGCAGTCCCAGGGAAGGCCTGCGTTTTTAGCCATATTTGACAGAAGTCCGAGATTGCCGTTAGACAGGGTACAGATCGTATGGCGTTCCTTCATAAGCTTTAGTCCTTCCACTGAATCGTCCCATGGCTTAAGTCGGTGCCAGACCTTATTCAAATGTTGTTTTTGATCTTCATCAAGATTGAAAATGGAAAACTGGGCTAGCACATCGTCGAGAATCATGCGGTGAAGATCATCGATCAATGTCCATCCCAACTCCCCGGAACTAACTCTCGCCATCGCTGGCTGATAACCACTTCGCCAACTACTTGCAAACTCACCGGGTTCAACCGGCAAACCCAATGACTGAATCTCCCGGGTGATTGACCCATGCCAATCCACCACGGTGCCAAAGACGTCAAAAGCGATAACCCGAATTTTCCCCAGTCCCATCGCTCTACCCAACTTTAGTGTTTATCATATTTGTTACGGCTCCCAGGCCGATAAGAGGATTTAGAAAGCGGGCTTAGAAAGAGGGATTAGAGACCCAGCTACGATCCAACTGTTTAAACTCATTGCAACCGATTTGTTGCAGGGTTCGGGTAATTTCATCGCGATAGATTTCAATTACCTGGTTAGCTCCTTTTTTCCCCATAGCCCCCATTCCATAAAAGAAAGATCGTCCGGAAAAAGAAAAATCCGCTCCCATAGCCTTCGCCCTCACCACGTCCATACCAGTGCGAACCCCACTATCAATCATGATCGTGGCTTTTTGGTGAATTTCATCTGGTAATTCTTTTAACGTTTGCATTGACGAAGGGGCTGCTTCCAATTGGCGTCCACCATGATTAGAGACAATGAACCCGTCCACCCCAAGATTTATAGCATCCAACATATTTTGCCCGTATTGAATCCCCTTAAGAATCAACGGACCATCCCAAAGCGACCTGATTTCTCTAAGTCGCTCCAGGGTAACTCCTGCCATGGAGAAATTAGAAATAAATTCGGACAGCCTCTGATCGGGTCCTTCTTTATAAGGTAAAACATTGACGAAATCCGGAGCGCCGTGCATCAAGGTTTTCAACGCCCATTGGGGATGAATCATGGATTGCCAGATAATATTCGGAGTAAACCTGAAGGGTAACTGTAGTCCATTCTTTATCTCCCGATTACGCTTGGCGCCAACGGGTATATCCAAAGTCACTACCAGGGCATTGAAACCCGCCTTCTTTACTCGCTCAATGATCTCTTTCATGACTGACTGTTTTTTGGGGACATATAGCTGAAACCAGCAAACATCTCCTGATTGGTCAGCAATCTCTTCCAGCAACGTAGTACTGAAAGTGCTAAGCACATAAGGAATATTAGCGCTTTGTGCCGCCTGCGCCAGGGTTAGCTCAGCGCCGGGCCACATCATATTCCCTAACCCTATAGGTGGAACCCCGAGAGCAAAACTATATTTCCGGCCAAACAACTCGGACTCAATATTCGTGTATGTAACATCCGTCAAATAACGAGGTGTTATAATTATTTCATCAAATCCATCGCGATTTCTTTTTTTCCCAAGTTCCTCATCAATTCCACCATCGACATAATCATAAGCAAAGTTTGGAATTTGCTTTTTCGCTCGCAGTTTTAAATCAGCGACGCTTGGATATCGAGAATCATATTTCATAATATCTTTAGAAGTAGAGTATGAAGAAGTAGAGTACGAACTGGATGTTCAGTTATAAATCATATTCGGGGCACCCCATGCAGACCCGCTCGGAACCACAAAATAGCCAATAGAAAAGGGAAAAATGGATAATTCTAATGAATGGGCAAAGCCAAAATCAAGACATCCATTCCCTATAAGATAGCGTCCATAAGATATTGTCTATAGGAATTCGACCCATTTTACCCAATTCTCAGTCCCGCCTCTTTTGTCTCTTAGTTTTCCCGGTACTACCCTCGCTCCAGTTTCATCTTCGGGAAACAGGAAAACGGAACCCAGCAACATTTCTCGCTGTGGAATCTCCAACCATGAAAAAACATCAGCTTTTCTTAGCGCTCCACCACTAGACCAATACGTAGGAATACCTCGGACAGTAGCCGCAAGCAACATGTTTTGCACTGCAGCCGATGCAGCAGCAATATGTTCCATATTTTCAATGGTTGCGTCGTAGAGTCTATCCTGAAGATTAGACGAACCATCTACCTCGATGTGGGTTTCAGTATCTGCCCCGACACCTGGATCAACACCTATTTGACTATTAGTTTCCAAAGGGTTCGGCAACCAGGTAACCTGGATGAGCGCACTGGCAGCCGCCAGCATATTCGGCACCTTGGAGCCATCGCCACGACTAATCAACAAATCCCGTAGGCTGCGACAATCCCCAGCTTGTAAAACATAAAATCGCCAAGGCAAAATAGAGTCATCTTCGCCAGATCGATGTACTTTTGACGCGGTGAGATGCACCGGGCCGAAATTCGCCGCCTCGATCACCTCTTCAATTGTTGCGCGGGAAAGCTTCGAATTCAAAGGCTCATCGGCGAGGTACTTGCTGGTACAACGCTGCCTAATGATTTTATCAACGGTGTCGATCTCCCGAATAGTGCTTTCCCGATTTCTACTTTCCCGGTCTCTGCTTTCTCGATTTTTACTTTCTTCGGCCAAGTGTTTTCTCCTGTGCTTTTTATTTAATCCGTGAGTGTAAATCCGTAGGGTTCGATCGATGCTATACGGGAAGTATGCCATCGGTAATGTATCTGGCAGTCGCTGCTTTCAATGGGACTATTCCCCACCTGTAGGGCCACCTGTAGGGAGAACCCCCAAGTTGAAACAGCGAACACAATCCTTATTCCCTCCGGCCCTGTTTTACGGGATTTGCATTTTAGCATTCGCGGTTATGAAAGTAGACGCTATTTTCCCTCGGATATGAGGTAGCTGTCTTTGGGAATAGCAGATAGGTCTTATTGGGGTTTTGAATAATCCTAAGGCGCGTATAGATAAGTCAATCGGGTTTCTAGCGTTCACAATCTGCGCAAACATTACTCCTCGGTGACGAAATTTACCCATGGCAAAAAAGCAAGATATTCAGGATTTTCTAACCGGCTTTACCGCAGAGACTACACCAGGATCCGCTGCAAAAGTATCCAATTTTAACGAACATCTAAAACCCGGAACCTCAGTCTATATTACGTTTCTACCCGGTTCTGATTTTAACGATACGGTTGCTGTGGCCAAACGACTTCGCAACGAAGGTTTTATCCCTATTCCTCATTTCGCCGCGAGAAGCATTGCCGACAAGGCTACCCTCGAATCGAACATCGATAAAGTGGTCAGTGAAGCGGGAGTTGATCGAGTACTATGCATTGCAGGGGCGGTAGACAAACCCATCGGCGATTATGCCGATTCAACCCAATTGCTGGATACTGGCCTATTTGACAAATACGGTATCAACCACATCGCCGTTGCCGGACATCCCGAAGGGAGCCCTGACATGTCCGATGAATCCATCCTGGCAGCATTGAAATGGAAGAATGGCTTTAAACAAAAAACTGACGCTGAAATGCATGTGGTCACTCAGTTTTCCTTTGAAGCTGAGCCCATTATCGCCTGGGATAAAATGCTGCGGACCGAAGGCAATGAACTACCCATTCACATCGGTATCCCAGGTCTTGCAACGCTCAAAACCCTGCTGATGCATGCAAAAGCCTGCGGCATTGGTGCCTCCATGAAAGTCCTCACTAAACAGGCTCGGAATATAACCAAACTGGTTGTCGTCAACACACCTCACAAACTTGTTTACGATCTGGCTGACTATAAGAAAAATGACCCTGACTGTGGTGTTACTGGTGTCCATATGTATCCATTAGGCGGCCTACGACGTAGCGCTATGTGGAGCTATGCTGTTTGTGACGGGAAATTCACTTTGGATGGAAAAGGTGGGTTTAAGGTCGACATCGAGATTCCCTGAGGCAAGCCGTTATGATTATTCAACAACATTGACTCGAACAAACAGGATTGCTGCTAACCAGACGGATAGAGCTTAAAGCACTAGAAGCCATTGAATACAACCTGTTAAAGAGTCTATTGAACAGAAACATCAGACTACGACGATGACTTTTACAATGGGGTAGTTATTCATACTACCCCACTCTGGTACATCACCTGCTCTGGCATATTATCCCTGGCAGAGCGGGGTTCGAAGAATCAAACCAGTGTACTCAAAAACACCAAATGAATACGTGATTATTCTTTCTTTTGGGCTCAAGTAACTGCTACTAACTCTTGAATTTGATGACCGTCGCTCTATTCTTATCCAGCACTTTCTCCTGATAAATAAGTGGGCGCACCAGGGCGTTGACCTTGCACATCGGAACTTCCTCCCACCTTCCATTTATCTCGATCGCCCCTCTAAAGGAGCAGGCATTTAATCGATCCTTTACAGTTTGACAACCACTGTCATTTAACGCCTGTTTTTCACTCATGAAGTTATGCATAACGATGTTAAATCCTTTGGCGTCCCCCCTAATCAAGGATCGAATCATCCCAACATCAAGTCCGTTATAACGCCTTAGGGAAGCGATAAACTGAATTCCGTGTATCAGAATGGAGGGGCGACGCAGAATTAGCCATAACTTAATTAAAAACCGCTGAAAAACACCTTCCCTTCTTGCTCCAATACCGCTAAAGGTTGTTAATAACTGGTGCCAAAACTGTCGAATTCCCGGCTCTTCACCGCAAAGAGGAAGCACTTTTCCGTCTGAACTTCGGGCAATAATCGTCGCAGTGCTACTGCAATCTGGATGACCAAACAGCAGATGGTCCCTAGGGAGTGAATGACCCATGGTGTTTTCAATTTCTGACCAGACTTGCTCAGGAGAAATGCCGTTCACCTGATTCAGCGTTCGCCCAACCTGGGCCTCGGTCTGAAAACTGATTGTTCGGGTTACCTCCATATTTTGCGGGCGCGCTATTAACCATTGGAGAATCTCTCCCATACTGCTGATGTTTTTACTAGTCACCGTTACAGTTTGGGCTGCTGTTACCAGATATCCGGTTTTACGACGAACTTCCATAACGAGATCAACTAATCGGTTCCTGACTGGATTGAGTTGAGACTCCCGATTGAGTTCTCGAATTGAATAACCAGGTCGCCCAGCCTGAGTAATATCAATATGGCAACTGATTTTTCTTAGACCGCCCAGTTCAACAAGCTCAATGAAATATTCAGGATTGTCGAGCAGGGTTTGACCATGGGTTATGAGCATGGGAACTAGCCCCAAAGACACGGTGTAACGAATTAATTCAGTGAGATCGTCCTTTTTCCCTGCCCTCCAATAAGCTTCCACAACGTCTCCACCGGTAATCTGGATTCCACCCCCTTCACCGATTCTTTCCCGGTTCACCCGAATCTGCTGCTTCATGTCATCCAGAGATAACATTGGAACCCTATTTGCATTCTTCGGTAAATAACAGTGAGTACAACCAAAAGAACAGTAGGAGGGGCCCATGGTAAACGCACATTGTACCCAGTGTTTTCCCACAACCTGATTCCCTGTTTGCAAATAAGGCGGCAATGTATCCCATCGTTTTCTAAGCAACATCCTGGTTTCCCGATTGAATAAAGAAATCATCGGCCTAATCAGCGTTAGCAACTACGACGTTAGCAATTACAACGTTTGCAACCACAGTTAAACAACGATGTATAGGAAAAAGATACATAGTCGTCCCGGAAGAACCCGAAAAGGCTACATATCCAGTATAAACTGGATATGTAGCCTTTTCGGGTTCTTCCGGGACGACTAAGTAAGGAATCTTATATTTATTAGCGACCCGACCGATAGCGGCAGCTGGGTTGACTAACCCTCCCTGGGTTGGAATGTGGGTGACTGATATAAGTTTGACTTTCTCATCCAACATATTCTCTAACGACGGTCCTTGATCTTCTCACTTAGCATTTCCTGCAACAATTTGTGATCCACTGAACCAAAGAAATTGGACAAGTCCATATCGATAACCGTTTGAACCTCATTGCGCACCAGATGACGACCCAGCGCCTGAATCGCATCATGGCAACCCCTGCCCGGTCTGAATCCATAGGAACTGTCCAGGAATAAGGGTTCATAGATACTTTCCAGTATTTTCTGGGTCATCTTTTGGATCAGTTTGTCCTCAAAGTTACTGATGCCTAATGGTCGTGTCGCACCTGCTTGTCCCTCTTTCGGGATTAAAACCTGTCGCACCGGACCTGGCCGATACGACATCGTTCGCAAGCGGTCAACCAAATCGCACACATTTGCTTCAAGGCTCTCTCCATACTGCTCTTTACTTAGTCGTCCCTGAAGAACCCGAAAAGGCTACATATCCAGTATAAACTGGATATAGTCCTGGTTTGAATCGACCGGAATTGTTAAACTGGCGTTCAGTTTCTGGTCGAACACGAGGTATATATGCTACCTGACAGCCCGGTGAATGACGATCAACTCAGTTTCTTCAACATCGTTGATCAGCTGGATACGTCCCATCCCCTGATTGCCCTTGGCAATACCCTTGACTGGTCATCGCTTGAAGCCTCCCTGAGCCAGTACTACAGCGCGAAGGGGCGGGCCGCGAAACCGATCCGGTTGATGAGCGGATTGGTGATGATCAAACAGCTGTACAGCTTAAGTGATGAATCGGTGGTGGATCAATGGAAGATGAACCCGTACTTTCAGGTGTTCTGTGGTGAGGTGAGTTTCCAGACGCAGGTACCGTGCCATGCGACGGAACTGGTGAAGTTCCGCAACCGGATTGGGTCGGAGGGAGTCAGGGAGATCTTTTCGCTGTCGGTAAAACTGCATGGGAAGCTGGCAGAGGAGCAGACAGTACTGGTAGATACCACGGTACAGGAGAAGGCGATCACGTACCCGACAGACAGCAAGTTGGCGATAAGGATCATCAATCGCCTGAACAAGCTGTCGAAGTTACACGGGATACAACAACGACGAACGTACGTAAAGGAAGTGCGGTCACTTCGTTTGGCATGTCGTCATTTCCGTCACGTGAAACGACGTCGTAAGGCGAACAAGGCGTTGAAACGATTACGAACCATTGCGGGTGTGTTGCTCAGGGAATGCCAACGGAAGTTACCGATCGATGTTCTGACGGCGCAGGAAGCGAACTTTGCGTTATACGAACGTGTTTTGTCTCAACAGCCCAAAGACAGGAACAAGGTTTACTCCCTGCATGATCCTGCTGTGTACTGCGTGGGCAAGGGGAAGGATCACAAGGCGTATGAGTATGGTCGCAAGGCGTCAGTGGTGGCGACGAAGGAGTCACAGGTGATTGTGGGGGTGGTGAGTCATGACGAACATGATCATGATTCGAAGACCCTGAAAGCAGCACTGACAGAAGCCCATACCCACCGTGAGACATCGATCAGGCTGGCGGTGGTTGACCGGGGATATCGGGGAGCGAAGAATAAAGTGGATTGTGAGGTGCTGTTACCGGGTCCTCCGCTGAAACGGGACAATGCTTATCAACGCCAGAAGAAACGGATACTGTGTCGCAAACGAAGTGCGATAGAACCGATCATCGGTCATTTGAAGCATGATCATCGTTTATTGAGGAGCTGGCTGAAGGGAGCCGAAGGAGACCGTATCAATCTGCTGATGGCGGGTTGCGCGTGGAATTTGAGAAAGTGGATGATCGCTTTCTTTTTGTTTGAAAAACCCAACGGCGAAGAGCAAACATTACTCGCCATTGCCTGTTGTCAGCCCCTTGGGACGCCGCTAATCGTCGTCTGGGTGTTGTCCTGATCCGAAGGTCGAAAATGACGCATGATCGCTAACGACATCGCGCCTTTTTTCAGGACGGACTACTTACACCATCTGCTCCAAGTGCCTTTTTTCCATCCAGCTCCTGATAACAGACTCTCAGCGATTCCACATTATAGTGGTGCATCAGGCTATTAAACTGCTTGCGGCTATCGCGTCGAGATAGCTCGGCTATCCTCATCAATTTTGTTGTCGTTGTAGGGTGGAATTCTGATGATTCCACAACGTGTCCTCTTTGAGGTTAACCTAACCCACAGCCCTTCCCTCCACGGGCATTACCCCGCTTCTACAGTACTATGGCTGATCTGACTTCCAGATAACCTTCCCAATCTCCTCGCTGTTACGCTCGTTAATCGGTACTTCTATCCCTCAAAGAGCTATCTGGATCTCCCACGTTCACCTGTCTACCTTTGATACATGCCGTGCTCTACGATCCCGGAGAAGGGGCTTCAAACTCTCCAATGGCACGTGAAACCCTATTGCCTTCCAGACTTCTAAAACTGTCGGCCCTCCCAGATAAGTCTATTAACGGGACTCTATCACTTCAGCTTCCGCTTACGGCCTGCATCATCTCTGTCTACGCTTAATCCTGATTGTTACCGCACAGAACCCAGGACTCGATACAGTGTGTGGCGGATCACCACTTCATCGACGGTACTTTCAACCGCTGGTATACAGGCGCATCGTGGCGCACTGGAAGTTTAGACCAAACGCTCCGCAGGTTTGATCAGAGATTCTGCAGGAATCCCCAATCCTTGATGCAATCTCCACACCATTTTTAAAGTGAGAGAGCGTTTGTGATTGAGGACTTCATATACTCGGTTTCGCTTACCAATCATAGGTTCCAAGTCTTTAGCAGTTAGTCCTTTTTGTTCCATCTCGAATTTAATCGCTTCTATCGGATCAGGTAGGTTTAGCGGGAAATGCTTCGCCTCATATGCTTCAATGAGAGTGACCATGACATCCAGTTTTTCGCCTTCTGGCGAATTGGGCTCAGCTGACATGAGTTCTTCAACCTCTTGTAGCGCAGCCCGGTAGTCAGCGTCGATTTTTATTGGATTGATTTCCATCAGTGCTTACCTCTCTATATACAATGGCGTAAGTAACAAATCATATAGTCTGCACATCGACTCTATCGTATTGGGCGTGTGTACCTATAAAGCGAATATATACAACCCGATATGCATAGTTTATCCAAACAACTAATCGGTATTTATTCCCGGCTATATTGAACACAACTCGACCATCTTTCAAAATACTTGCGTTTCGAAAGTCTGATTTCACGTCTGATGGTGCTGACCAATCTGCGGCTAGGACATGCCGATACCACGCTAGCGTTGGTTCTCTGGCGTCCATATACCTTGGGCTATCAGTCCAGAAAGCCTTTAATGTCGATATGGCTATCACTCGCATTGGTCGAATCATAGTCCCAAATTGGGACTATTGCAATGAGCTCGAGCAGCAATTTTTGTACTGTACGATACATCTGTGCCAAACAGGGAGCGAAATGGGACAGGCATCATAAGACCTGTTGGGCCAGAATTTTGATCGCCCCAGTTGATAGGTTCTACATTAAACCCAAACAAAGTAAATGAAGTGGGCGCTTCTGGCTCAAACCTGCCTTTCGGCTGATTATTCAACTAGGCAGGGCTCGACCAAAGCGGACATTATCATTTTACTTGCCTTTTTCAGATATCTCACTTTTAAGCTCATTTAGTTTCCCACATAATTTATCGATCAAACTACATACACTATGAAAAGCATTCGAGAACACCCACTATTTGCGGTTAGTTACATGAGGCCCAACTTTGATACCACAGAAACAGAATATTGGAGTGGGAAAAACAGGTACGGGCGGTACGGAAATGGCACAGGCCGCTCATACAGCTAAACTCTCCTCCCTTCTTTTGGTGAATTTAGAACAACCTGGAGATTGTTAGATGTTTTTATTGCTTTTATGGGTGTCCCGTGGGGTGAATTTAGGACAACCTGAAGATTTTTAGGTGCGTTTTATTGCTTTTTATGGGTGTCCCGGTTTCCTCCCGATTCCCACCCCCTCCGAAACAAGGCTTCGTATAGCTCGGGCAAATTCTGGGTGTCCCGATTTCCATCTCCCCATCTCTCCCGATTTCCATCTCCATCGGCCTCAGAAAATCATCCGCTTACTGAATTTACCAAGACTAGTCATGGTAATCGTCTGAACGTATACTGACGCTATGTTCATCGGAGGGCTAACATGGACACAATCACTCTTTTTAAAGCGAAAAAAATCATCACCATGAATCCCAGACAGCCGGTTGCGGATTATGTTGCGGTTCGTGACGGTATTATCCTTGGAACTGGATCATTGGATTCGCTGGCGGGCTGGGGGGACTATGAAATCGATAATCAATTCGCCGATAAAGTAATATTGCCTGGGTTCATCGAAGGCCATTGCCATAGCTGGGAGGGGGCGGCCTGGGAGGATACTTATGTCGGATTTCTTGATCGCACTTCTCCAACTCGGGAGGTTCATCCTGGTTTAAAAAGCATTGGCAGCGTGGTAGAGAAACTCAAAAAAGCAAACCACACACTGACGGATCCCACTACACCGGTTAAGGGCTGGGGGCTGGACCCCATTTTCTTCGAGCGACGGGTTACCTGTGCAGACCTGGATCAGATTTCCACTACCCGCCCCGTTGTTGTCATCCACCAAAGCGGCCACATTATTAATGTCAATTCCTACGTGCTTGATAAAGCGGGGATTGATGGTAATACGGATGTAGATGGATTGGTAACTGATGGACATGGTGAACTCACCGGTGAACTTATGGGGATCGCTCTTTACCAGACTGCATTAAAGGCCATCGGCATGAACTCCATTTTGGATATGGGAGAAAACGCTGAACGTAGTCTCTGGTGGTTTGCGAATTCTGCCCAAATAGCAGGGGTAACCACCGTAACCGATCTTGCTAGCGAACTCAGTCCGGAAATGGTTACGGTACAACAGTCGTTGGCGGCCCTTGATAGTTATCCTATTCGGGTAGTACCGGCTTTTATGGGTCAAATGGTACCGAGCAACGAAGGGGTGGAAAAAATGCTTAATCTGAAAAAGCAATCTACTCCCAAGCTTCAACTTGGTCTGGTCAAGTTGATTGTCGATGGCTCAATACAGGGTTTTACCGCACGCCTAAAAACTCCCGGATATTATAATGGTGCACCCAATGGATTGTGGTACGTGGATCCCACTGAACTGCCTTCAATTATCGAAGCTTACCATAGCGCTGGACTGCAAATTCATATTCACACCAACGGCGACGAAGCCACTGAAGAGGCACTCGATGCTATTGAACAAGTGCTGAAAGTACATCCTGATTCTGATGCGAGATTTACCTTGCAACATTGCCAAATGGCCCATGATGCTCATTTCAAACGCATGGCCAGGCTTGGCGTTTGCGCTAATTTGTTTGCCAATCATTTGTATTACTGGGGAGACCAGCATTATGAAACTACCATGGGGCCAGAGCGGGCGGCACGTATGGACGCGGCTAATAGCGCTGGGCGACTTGGAGTAAATTATTCGATTCACTCCGATGCACCAGTGACTCACTTATCACCACTTTTTACAGCATGGTGTGGGGTAAATCGACGCACCTATTCTGGCCGAATACTTGGCGAACCTGAATGCATTTCAGTGCAAGAGGCATTACATGCAGTTACTCTGGGCGCCGCCTTTACCCTCAAGCTTGACAGCGAACTGGGTTCCATCGAATGCGGAAAACGCGCCGATTTTACGATACTCGAAGACGATCCGCTGACTATAGATCCGATGAAACTAAAGGACATCACAGTCTGGGGAACGGTACTGGATGGTCGGGTATTTCCGGTATCAGAAATAGGACGCAATATGAATTAGTTGCACTAATGAGCGTAAAATGAAGGCGACCAGTCTACATAAAAGCAGCAAGCCACCTCAGGTTCCGATGACCATAATAGGTGGTTTTCTTGGCACCGGAAAAACCACCCTACTCAATCACGTACTGTCACACTCCGTAGGCATACGCTATGGGGTAATGGTGAACGACTTTGGAAGTCTGGCAATCGACGAAAGCCTTGTGGCCGCTCATAATGGCGATACCATCAGCTTCGCTAACGGCTGTGTTTGCTGCGCCATGGGAGATAATTTGGTTGCTTCCATTGACAAATTGTTAGCATCTGCACATCGCCCGGAACACTTTCTGGTTGAAGTTAGCGGTGTAGCAAACCCCAAGGCACTGGCTGATGTAGCGACACTACACCCTGAGCTATCCCGTGATTTGATTGTGACACTGGTTGATGCAGCAACCGTCGGGGAGCGTCTTAGCGACCCTCGACTTAGGGATACCATCATGATGCAATTAGCGCCAGCAGACCTCATTGTCTTGAACAAATGCGATTTAGCCAACGAGGATCAGCTACAAGAAATACAGCATAACCTTACTGCTCATCATAAAGGCAAGCTGGTACGCACCATCAACGCGCGATTACCCGATGACGTACTTTCCCAAAAAAGTCTTCAACCCAGTCAGGTTCATGATGGGATTGAGTCTGACACCATTTCTAATATTAAAACATCCTGGACTCACGACCCAGAAGCCCAGTTCCATAGGGCCACATTAGACCTACCCGAATCCATGGACAGCGAAGTCCTTACCGCTTTGTTACGGAAACATCAGCCAACGCTGCTCCGCGCCAAGGGTTTCGTAAACAACAAAATGGGTCAACGAGTGAGCATTCAGCTAAGCGGCAAACGTGTCGATATTAGTCCCTCTCACTATTCCCCTCCCGACACCGACACGCACAACCCCGAACATGAGACTCCAGCAATTCTGGTTGTCATCGGGCTTGATTCGCTGGATCGGTTTCGGGACGAGGTGCTAGGGGTTAACAATATGGTGGACGAAGGGGCGACGAGAAATCAGAGAAATTCCGTTTAAACCAGATGACACGCCACTTTGTGTCCGGTATCTATATGTCGAAAAGCCGGAGCAGTCTCATGGCACTGGTCTTCTGCTTTTGGACAACGACCGGCGAAGCGACAGCCAGCCGGGGGATTAATCGGACTCGGTGGATCGCCCTTAATTCGCATACCAGGTTCACGAAGCCGACGTTTTCCATTGACAAAACTACCGTGTACTGTGGGTACTGCGGCTAATAATGCTTTGGTATAGGGATGTCTGGGTCGACTAAATAACGATAGCCGATCCGCCTGCTCGACAATTTGTCCGAGATACATGACGGCGATTTCATCGCAAACATGCTGCACCACTCCGAGATCATGAGAGATAAACAAATAGGTCAGCCCCATTTGGTCTTGTAGATCAGACATGAGATTCAGTATTTGAGCCTGGATCGCGACGTCCAGAGCAGAAACCGGTTCATCACAAACGATCAGTCCAGGAGTTGTGGCTAGCGCCTTGGCAAAACCGAGTCGTTGTCGTTGACCGCCAGAAAACTGATGAGGGAAGAGAGCCTGTTGTTCCGGTCGTAGCCCAACCTGGGTGAACAGCTCCGAGACCCGATCATCCCGTTCTGCTTTGGTACCAATTTTCATCAAATGAAGGGGTTCTTTGACAATATCCCCTGCTCTTTCTCGCGGGTTTAACGAGGAATAAGGATCCTGAAAAATCATTTGAAAACGACGACGTTCGGACCTCAACGCATCTCCTTCCAAATCACTGATAATCGTCTCACCCAGGGTAACCTTGCCCTGGGTCAATTCGACCAGGCGCATAATGGCCAGGGCGGTGGTAGATTTACCCGAACCACTTTCTCCTACAATACCCAGAGTGCTTCCTGCGGGAACGTCGAAACTAACACCATCAACGGCATGAACTACTTGACCAGGTCCGCCGAATAATCCAGTTTTCTTACCAAAGTGAACCTTAAGATTTTCGACTTTTAAGTCGCCATCTGCGTTGATCATCCTGCTACTCCCTGACTCTCATTCCCGGTCGTACCATAAAGATGGCAGGCAACTAACTCCTGGTTCTTGTCAGCATGATCCAATTCAATATTCACAGCATTATCTACACTGTCCAGTTGCGGCTTAATGTCATTACAATGGGAAAGTGCTTGAGCGCATCGTGGAGCGAAGGCGCAGCCCTGATTGAGTTTATCCAGCGCCGGCACGACGCCGGGGATCTCCGTTAGCCGTTTTCGCTCCGTGGAAGGATTGGTCTCAAGATGGGGAACACAATCGATCAAGCCTTTGGTATATGGATGTTTGGGTTCCATCAACACATTAACGACCGAACCCTGTTCCACGATACGCCCCGCATACATCACCGCTACCCGATCAGCCAGTTCCGCTATGGCTCCCATGTCATGGGTAATGAGAATAATCGCGGTATCCATATCCTTTTGCAGGTTTTTCAGCAAATCAAAAATCTGAGCCTGAACGGTTGCATCCAATGCAGTTGTGGGCTCATCTGCAATTAACAGTTTGGGTCGACAGGCAAGTCCAATAGCGATCATAACCCGTTGCCTCATGCCGCCTGAAAGCTGATGAGGATAAGCTTTTGACCTGGATTCCGGTTCTGGAATGTCCACGGCTTGAAGCATATCAATGGCTCGATCCATTGCCTCTTTGGAGCTAATTTTTTCGTGCAGTCGTAATGCCTCGGCAATCTGTTCCCCAACTGTGAATACGGGATTGAGTGACGACATCGGTTCCTGAAAAATCATACTGATTTCACTGCCCCGTATGTGCCTGAGTTGCTCCTGATCCAGGTCCAGCAGGTTTTGGTCCTGCATGGCAATGCGACCCCCGGCAATATTTCCCGGAGGAGTCGGAACCAGACCCATCAAAGACAATGCCGTCATGGATTTTCCACAACCCGATTCACCGACAATGCCGAGAATCTCTCCAGCATTCACATCAAAGGAAATTTGATCCAGTACCCGTACAATACCGTCCCGGGTTTTGAATTCAACGATTAGATCACGAACCTCAAGCAGTGCATTCATCATTAACGCTGCCTCAATCGTGGGTTCAATGCATCATTAAGTCCATCCCCAATTAGAGAAATAGCCAATACGGTGAGAAAGATCGCAAAACCTGGAATCGCTACTGCAAATCCGGCATCCAGGATATAAGTTCGGTTAGAGCCTATGACCTGCCCCCAGCTCATGACATTGGGGTCGCTTAGATTCAGAAAACTCAGTGCAGCTTCAAACAAAATTGCCGAACCTACCATCAGGTTAGCCTGAACAATAATCGGAGGCAAAGCATTGGGTAAAATCACCCGAAAAATCAGATAACCGTCTTTCGCGCTGCCCGAGCGCGCTGCTCGTACATATTCCAGCTCCCGAATACGGAGAAATTCCGTTCGGGTAACCCGCGCTACTGCAGGCCAGCTGACAATGCCAATAGCGAAGGTAACCGTCAATAATGACGCTCCGAACAAAGCGACAATGACCATGGAAAATAATAGAGTAGGCAATACCTGAAAAAATTCGGTGGAGCGCATCAGCGCCTCTTCCACGATACCACCGTAGTAACCCGCGAATGCACCAATACAAACGCCAATAACCACAGAAATCGCTGCAGCGGCTAATCCAATGGCAATGGAAACCTGCCCACCGGCTATCATCTCAGCAAGAATATCTCGTCCGAGATAATCAGTACCGAATAAAAACCCTTCCTGCCCCGGTCGGGTAAAAGGAGCCCAGACCATTTCGAATGGATCAGTGGTATAAACAAAGGGACCAATAAAGGTAAAGACCATGATGCTGACCAGTAGCACTAATCCAAATACCGCCTCATAATTGCGAAAGAAAATTCCTGCCATTTCCCGCCATGGAGAAATAGTTTCGATAGCCTCTATCGACTCGGTGTTGTTGGTTTGGACTGGCTCACTCATATTTAACCTGATTTGATTCTGGGATCGAGCAGCCTTACTATCACATCAGTAAGGATATTAAACACGACAACAACCAGGGAAGAAAAAAATAAAATACCCATGATAGTCGGGGTATCCCGGGCAACAATGGCATGCAGTGCCAGCGAGCCCAAGCCTGGCCAACTAAAAACTGTTTCCACCACCACGGCACCGGAAATCACAGCGGAAAATTGCAGACCAGCAACGGTCACCACCGGGGTCATCGCATTTCTTAGTGCGTGCCGATACAAAACCGAACGCTCAGGGACACCTTTGGCCCGGGCAGTACGGATATAGTCCGCTCCCAGCACTTCGAGCATGGAAGCCCGAGCTAGACGGCTATAAAGGGCGATGAATATTGATGCCAAAGTAATCATCGGCAGGGTAAGGTGATAAAGCACATCCAAAACATGCTGCCACCAACTTCCGTCCAAAGTAACATCCATCAGCCCGCCAATAGGAAAAATAGGAAAAATCGAAACGAATAAAATAATCAATAATATACCGGTCCAGAAAACCGGCGCCGCGAAACCAAATAGAGAGAGTAGAGTCACAACCAGACTAAAAAAACCATTTGGTTTTTTTGCTGCTATTACACCCAGAATAATGCCAATGGTAATCGCAAGAATCTGGGCAGAAAAAACCAGTAACAAAGTGGCTGGAAGTTTTTCCAGAATGAGCGTAATGACTGGGGTGTTATAGAAATAGGAAAACCCCAGATCCAAAACGGCAACTTTAGACAGATAACGCCATAATTGGATATGAAAAGGCTGATCCAGACCATAGCTAGCGCGAATCTCCGCTAACATGGTTTCATTGGCTCCTCCCATCTCTCCGGCGATAGTATCCGCAATATCACCGGGCGCCAGAGACATTAAAATGAAGTTCAACACCAGTACCGCAACCAGCAGCAGCAGGCCATAGCCAATTCGCTTCGCAGTGAGCCGCCAGAAATTCATAATAGTAAAAAGTTCGAGGTGGCAGGTATGGGGCCATCCACAACCCTCACCATTCCACCATGGTTATGGCGGATACGGCGGACCCTTAATTCCAGATCTACAGGCTTAAGTCTCAGGTTTAGAGTCTCAGGCCTCGGAGAGGTCCGCCGAACCGAATTAGTCAAAATAAATTTGAACAGCAGACTTATTCGCTCAAATACATTTTGTCCATGGGTGAGGACCCACCCCAAATGCTCTTGGGAGGATTACCTACCTTTTTATTGGAAACGGTGTGATAAGGCGCGGCAAATAACGTATAAAGCGGAAGCTCATCAGCCAGAATCTGTTGAAACTCCGCATAGTATTTTTGGCGTTCTTCCACATCATAAGTCGAACCCGCAAGTTGCATCAGCTCGTCAACCCTGGCGTTGGCATATTGTTGGGTGTTGGACCAGATTACTCCCTTTTTGATGTTTTCGCTGCTATAGGTACGATGCACACCAATGACCGGATCACCCCAATTAAAGACATTGTCCATGGTCATATCAAAGTCATGATTAGAGATTCGTTTGGCCCAGGACGGAAAATCTGCCGATGCGCGAACCGTGACATCAATACCAATTTTTTTCAGCTGTGGTTTCATATATTCAGCAAATTGCTTGATTTCCGCCCAACCATAGTCAATGGTAAGGCCAAAACGCATGCCGTCGCTATCCCTGGCATAACCCGCATCGTCAAGAATCAGATTCGCTTTATCAAGATCAATATCGTAGCCATTTGCAGTTTCATCATAGAACGGACTACCTGGATGGATACCGGTTTTCGCTTCAGCAGCAGTTCCTAGCATAAGTGCATTGATAATAAAATTACGATCAATGGCGTAAGAAATTGCCTGACGTACCTGTTTGTCAGCCGTTTTGCCGTTTTGCGTATTGAAGGCTAACCAAACGACAGAACCTATCGCAGAGTAACCATCTGAACTCACATTCAGGCCATCACTCTTTTTCATGCGAGCCAGATCCCTAGGGGTTTCCTCGAAAATAGATAGCATCACTTCGCCGCTTTCGAGGGCAATGGTACGCGCGGAGGGGTCCTTAATGATACGCATGACCAGCTTGTCAAGATAAGGCAACCCTTCCATGAAATAGTTTTCGTTCTTTTCAAGGATAATATGTTGGTCACGTTTAAATTCCGCCAGCTTGAACGGCCCGGAACCCACTACATTTTCTGAATTCTGTGGATGGGACTTTGGATCTTGTCCGTCGCCATAGACATGCTTGGGAATAATCGGCAATAGCTGAGAAGACATGGCAAGCATTAATGCCGGGTGAGGTTGAGATAAACGTAATATCGCAGTGTGCTCGTCTGGAGTATCGACGGTTTCAACCGGAGCGAACATGGTTTTAAAAGGGTGGTTGGCCTTTACCGTATCAATGGAAAAAACAATATCAGCAGAAGTAATTGGATGGCCATCATGGAAAGTTGCATTTTTAACCAGATTCAAGGTGACAGATAATCCGTCATCAGATACCGACCAGGACTCAGCAAGATAAGGTTGTGGATTCCAACCTTCGTCATAACGCAGGGGAGCTGCAAACAACTGGGACCCAGGAACACCAGTGGCAGTTCCTGATTGCACAGCAGGGTTAAGATGCCGGGGAGTGTTCTGAATCGCCATTACCATGGTACCACCGGCGGTGGGCTCGCTAGCAAAACCAAGGTGGGAAGTGACAGCCATCGCCAAAGCGGTGACAATCAGGGAAAGGTTTCTTTTCATTTTCATCCTCATTTATCGTTAGTTTAACTTCTTAAGTCTAATCTCTTGCTGAGCTTTATAACGCGGGTTCAGCATCGCCAGGAAGTCTTTGTTCTTTTTATCGCCTAAAACCGTGGCTATTTCGCCGAGCAACGAGTATTTCACAAAGAGTGCTGCATAAAAAGCCCCAAAGATAACCCCGGTCTCGCTCTTCCTGGACCAGTCTGGATAGGTCGAGTCACTGACGAATATTAACCCGGCAAAAAGTTAACAATCAGGTTGGAAATCAACACAGGAATTTAGACCCTGGATCAAAAATGACAAAACCGGCAGGAAGTCTTGAACCCGGGAAACTGAGCAAGAATGAGACTTCAAATACAGGCTTTTCCACATCAATACTGACCCCAACCACCTTCAACATGGTCCAGTGTATAAGCAAAAGTAATCAGAGTCCAACTCATTCACTCGAGATAATGAGCAGATCCTATTAAGTCAAACCTGATGCTGGCAATCCGGGTATTTCCAAAACAAAAAAACTACCAGCGAAAAAGCAGGGCAATGAAAACTGATTTCCTATACCTTTTACAAAAGGATATTGAAGTTATCTCTTATTTTTTTATCTACCGCTGGGTCCAGGTATTGGGGATGATGATTTGCAAGAATTTCAGTGGCCTTTTCGTTTGCCCTTTGCCACATGTCTTTTGCGCCAAGGTCACCCCAGGTCTTTGGTTCTTCCCGGTCTGACAATTTGGGATAAAAATACTCTTTTTGCATGGCATTCATCGTATGAGTGCCGCCGAGAAAGTGGCCTTCTCCAGTGATTGCTTCCCGGATAGCTTCAAACCCCAGGGTTTCTTCGTTGACCTCGATACCCCGGATCATGCGATAAACATGGGATAACATTTCATCGTCAATCAGGAAGGCTTCAAAGGAAGCTCCCAGCAAGCTCGCCATCATTCCAGATGACTCATAAACCATGTTGGCCCCTGACAGCCCTGTCGCCAATGCGGATAGTGCCTTTTCCATTCCCATTTGGGCATCCACTGCCTTGGAGTCAGCCATACTTGACGCAACACCTGATGGCAAACCGAGCCAATTGGTCAACAGCGCAGAACCGGCATTTAACAATGAGACTTCCCCACCCCCACCCGCAAATGCGCCAGTACGCAGATCAATCACTAATGGCCAGTTGGAGAAGATCATGGGATAACCAGGTTTGAAGATATTGATCATAATCAGTGCTGCCAGGGTTTCTGCCAGGGTTGATGCCAACATTCCCGCAATGGTTGCTGGCGAGGTTGCACCAGACTGAGCAGCAACAATATTGTTGATTGGCACGCCACGATTCATACAGGCAAGGGCAACTTCTACCGCATCGGCCCCATAGCGCAGTGGAGAAATAACCGGACTGATGTGGGCTTTACAAAATGGTCGCTCCTGAAACTTCCCTTCCCCTCCCAGCACCCAATCGAACATATCGATAATTGGATCCACATGGGAACCCAGGGTAAAACTGGTTCCCGTGGGCTTAGTGGTTCCTCTTAGTAAGGCGTAAACGGTATTTATATCAAGATCAAAATTATCGGGGACATCTGTGGCGATACAACAACGGGTAAACCAGCTAACGTTATCTAGTGTGTCTATCAAACGGGTGAAATCATAAAGATCTTTCAACGTAGACGGTCTATACAATCCGGTTTTCATGTCCAGAGTTTGAACCGCCGCTCCCCCAGTACCAAAATAAACCCGATCTCCTCCCAGTTCAAAGTCATAGCTACTGTCCCGGCCATGGAAAACAAATTGCTTTGCCGCACCATCGACGATGTCTTCTACCATGGCCCTGGGGAAACAAAGTCGTCCCAGTTCGTTCACCTCGGCGCCACATTTTATGGCTTGTTGGGTCAACACATCCGGTGATTCGCCCATTCCCAGTTCCGACAAAATTCTAAGGGCAGTGTCATAAATATCCTGCACCTGATCGTCACTTAAAGGCCTGTACTGTCCACCAACCTGTCCGGGAGGACAGGGGTCATATTCCGGGGGGCGACTGCGTAATTCGTGCATTGCCTCCCGGCTGCTAATTCGACCCCGGCGAGTTCGTTTTCTTTGTTCAGCCATTAGCTTCGAACCTTGAGATTATCAGGATCGTAGCGGCATTCTTTTACCACTGTGGTAGCATATCGTTCGCCAAGAATTTCGACTTCAAGAACATTACCAATTTCCGATTGATCCGGATTCACAAAGGCGAAGGCAATGTTCTCTTTTACCCGATGTCCATAGCCCCCAGACGTCACCGAACCAACCTGAATATCACCAGCAAACACCCCATCACCACCATGAGCCGGCGCAACATCGGTATCGATAACCATGGACACAAAAACTTTGCGATGTCCACGTTCAAGCTGTGCAATCAACGCCTGTTTCCCAATGAAATCTGGTTTATCCAGTTTCACGAATCGATCCAGACCTGATTCAATGGGGTTTTGTTCGTAGATGAGATCTGCCTTCCAATGTCTATATCCTTTTTCCAAACGCATGGATTCAGTGGCATATAGACCGAAATAGCCAAAGCTAATCTCTCCATCGTCAAGCCCCGCTTCATTCAGTATTTTCCAAACCAGGTAAAGCTGTTCATTGGGGATATGTAGCTCATAGGCCAGTTCTCCAGAGAAGCTCACACTCATGGCTAATACTTCAGCATGCCCAATGAACATGCGTTTCGCCCTCATCCAGGGGAAAGCCTCTTTAGACCAATCACAACGAGGCGAAACGGATTGCAGCAATTCCCGGGATTTGGGACCTGCCAGGACTAAAATAGTGTGACTGGCTGCCATTTCCGTGAGGGTTACACCATTAGGCATATGCTGGTGTAACCAATCTCTATCATGCCATTCTGCCGCTGCGGCAGAACCATACCAATAATGATCGGTACCTAGTTTCGTAATAGTCGCTTCAGTCAACACGTTTCCTTTTTCGGTTAACAGATAACATAGATTTACTTTACCCACCGATTTTGGCAACACGCCACAAATCATCCGGTCCAGAAATTCTCCGGCACCCTCGCCCTTAATGTCATAACGGTTGAATCCGGATACTTCCATCATGGCAACACCATTGACAATAGTATCGATCTCTTTGGCGACAACCTCTCTGGTTGGGGTAAAACGATATCCATGCTCATCAATGAAGTCAGGACTGGGTTTGAAAAACAACGCCCGCTCCCAACCCGCAACCACACCCCATGCGCAGTCCAGTTGATCCAGCACACCATAAAGTGGCGTCGTTCTCGCCAGTCGTGCAGCGGGTCGATGCTCATGGGGTTCATGGTAATGAAATTCGTTTTGATAATCTTCAATGGCCTTCAGGCTAGTATGTTCAGTATTGGCATATTGGGAAAAACGACGAGGATCAAGAAACCACGCATCCCATTCCGACTCACCATGGACCATCAATTCAGCCAGTACCTTGCCATGGCCGCCGCCCTCCCCGATTCCGGCCCGCAGCCCAAGGCAGGCAAAGGCATTTCTCACTCCGGGAATGGGTCCTACCAACGGCGCACCATCAATGGTATAGGTAATCGGCCCGTTAACCACCGTGTGAATCCCTGTTTCAGTGAGGGCAGGTAAACGTTCAAAGATGCGTTCCATGTTATCAAGACAGCGATCAAGATCTGAAGGACAAAGGGATTTGGTAAAATACGGATCGATCCCGTCCATACCAAATGTTTTGCAACCCTGCTCGTAAACCCCAACCAGCAAACCGGTTTTCTCCTGCCGACTATAGAAGTCATCACCGGGATCGCGAATAATGGGCACCCGGAAATCCAATGCCTCAATTTCGGCAATGGGTTCGGTGAGAAAATACATATGTTCCATGGACGTAACCGGATGAGTTACCCCCAACATATTGCCCACTTCGTTTACCCGATAGCCCGTCGCATTCACCACCATCTCACAGGTGATGTCTCCCTTTTCAGTATGGACAATGAACTCTCCGTTTGATTTGCGTGTAATATTTTCAACAGGATTGAATCGATAAACTTCAGCACCGGCATGGCGCGCTTTTCGCGCCAGCGCGAAGGTCAGTTGAGCAGGATCAATATCACCGTCCATGGGATCCCACCATGCTCCTAACAAACCTTTGGGGTCCATCAGGGGGTGCCGCCTGGCTGCTTCCTTACCATCGATGAACTCGAAATCAACTCCCATGCCTTTGGCCATGCCAATATAGTGCTTATAGATATCCACCTGTTTTGGAGTATGCGCCAGCCGCATTCCTCCAGTGATGTGATAGTTAATGGGAAAGTCTTTATCCTCAGATAATTCCCTATAAAGGTTGATACTGTGACGTTTTAACGCCACCATGGTTTGGTTACCACCAAACTGGGTAACCTGCGCCGCGGCATGCCAGGTGGAACCTGAAGTCAGTTCATCCCGTTCAACCAATACCACGTCAGCCCAGCCCTGCTGGGTAAGATGATATAACGTGGAACAACCCGCAATACCGCCGCCAATCACCACGACCCGGGTGTGACTCTTAATTTGCTTTTGCATTTCCCATACCGTTTACAGTTGATCAGAAGCGATGGTAAACATCAGGTTATTTTCATTTTTACGAATTCCTGATACCAGATTCAGACATTAATAACAGGTCCAATAAAGAATCTGAATAAAGGATCTGATTTCAAGTATCACATTCAGATAGCTGATCCAGACAACAGGAGCAGACACCAGTAAAAATCAACGAAAGATAACGCCTACAGAGAACCCTGGTCGCCACTTGAAGTTCATTATTGATGCTATATTAAATCAAAAGATCGAGAAGTACGGCAATTCAAAATATTTGGACTATATTTCAATTTTTTTAAACCATAAATAAAAAATATTCTATACTTATAGCCTATATGGTTAACATATAAGAGCATTATGGATCACTCTAATTGAATCAATGAAACACATCCTTCCTTCCCTTGAAGCGCTAAAAGTATTTGAATCCGCTGCACGCCATTTAAGCTTTAGCCTGGCAGCAGAAGAGCTCTGCTTAAGCAAGGGTGCGGTGAGCTATCAGATCAAAAAACTGGAACAGGAGATTAGATCTCAGCTTTTTGATCGCAATATCCGACAGGTAGAATTGACCGAATCGGGGAAACGCTTACACAGCACCACAAAAAACATTTTCGATGAATTAAGGTCGGCCCTGTCAGACATCACCCGCCAAACTAATACCCACGATGTTTCCATCGCAGCAACGACCTATGTGGCGGCAAGGTGGTTGTCACCCCGGGTTTCCTCCTTTAGCGAGAAACATCCTGACATCTCCATCATTTTTCACCACTCGGTGAATGCGGAGGATTTCAATCTGAATGACGTGGACATTGCCATTCATTGGGGGCGTTGCGACGGAATCGCGAATGAAAACGTGTTGCTGGAAATTCCCATGGCAATGTTCCCGGTTGGTAATCCTTCGATCAAAACCAGACTCGGTTCCAGTGTTCGGCATCCGATTAAAAAAAACATTACCCTTCTGTGCGAGGACAGAAAGGAAGATCTCTGGCAGCTATGGTCCAACGGCCGATATGACCTGGACAAAAACCCGCGAAGATACATCAGCGATGCCAATGTTCGAGTGCAGGCCACCATCGACGGACAGGGCATTATGCTTGCCGATGAAATGATGCGTAATGAGCTCACCAGTGGCTCTTTGCTCCCCCTTTCTCCCCATGAATTAAGGGGCTTTGGCTACGTGATAAAAACCACCACCACCCGCCAATTAAACCCGGAAGCTAATAAACTCAAGGACTGGTTAGTCGGCTAGTTGATTTATCTTTAATTAGTCTTTGCTTAAGTAATAAGCAATAGGAAGATATTGAACGAAATGGGCCTATTTCCCATGAATGTATTTAGTCGGTCTGGCTTTCTCAAGAAGTTAAGGTCGAAACCAGAGACTACACAGAACCAGGCCCCAAGGGCATACCTTGCAGGGAACAAACTGATAACATCGCTATTCTGCTAACGGCGGATTTTAGACTCTCCATGACCCAACTCATTCAACTGGCCTCGAAACTTCCTTCGCTCTCGTTCAAGCCAAATTCAGAATTTTCAGATAAACACCCTGGATTTCATTCGAAAAACCTCTGCGCTGGAATGAGGGTAGAACCTACTTCCACCGCAGAAATCAGCCAATTACTTGCTCACTGCTCTGAAATGCAGATCAGCATTGTTCCCCATGGCGGACTGACTGGGCTGTCTGGAGGCGCAACCACCCAAGCGGATCAACTCATTATCAGTACCAACAAACTTAACCGCATACTTTCCATTGATCCGTTAGGCGGCGTCGCGGTGTAGAGAGTGGCGTCACCCTGGGGCAACTTGAACATGAAGCCAATAGCCATGGACTTGGCTGTGGCATTGATCTGGCAGCAAGAGACTCTGCCACCATAGGTGGCATGGTCGCGACCAATGCAGGAGGAATCGAAGCATTTCGTAATGGCGTAATGCGACATCTCATCCTTGGGCTGGAAGTTGTTCTTGCCGACGGAAGTGTTATAAGCGATCTTAAAAAAGTCACCAAGGCCAACGAAGGATACGACGTCAAACAATTGTTTATAGGCTCAGAAGGAACGCTGGGCATGATCACAAAAATCTCGCTCTCCTTGGTACCACTCCAGGAACCATCGAACACCGCTCTGATTAGCTGCCTGAGCGCAAGTAAAGCGATATCGCTGTTTCGCCACTTGCGCAATCACCGGAATCTTACCCTACTGTCCATTGAGGCAATGTGGCCAGATTACATCCATACCGTGGCTAAAGCAGTTTCACTCACAAATTTGCTCAAGTTTGAGCAGGACCCTGATGCCATTTACGTTCTGGTTGACTTTTGTGAATCGCAAAAACAAACAGATAATACCCTGTCATATTTCGAATCGACTTTAGTGGATCTAATTGAAAGCGAAATTGTTACCAACGCCATCATCTCGAAAAACCAAAAAGAACGGGATGATATGTGGAGAATACGGGAGGACAGTTTCGCCGTTGATGATTTATACCCTCATGGCTTTTGGTTCGACATGTCCGTTCCTTTGGAAAACCTGGCTGCATACGCCGATGGTCTGGAAAAACGATTGCAACGAATCCACGGGGATATTCGGTTATTTCTATTTGCGCACCTTGGCGATGGGAACTTTCACGCTACCATTACCACGGGTTACCCCATGTTGGAACTGAAGGATGATATTCATGCCGCAGTTTACGACGGTTTGGCAGAATGGGGCGGCTCATTTTCCGCAGAACACGGCATCGGCACAGATAAGCGAGAGTCCCTCAATGCTTACGTTCCTGAAGTCAATCGCCAGCTCATGGAAACAATCAAACGCGCACTAGACCCAAAAAACATCATGAATCCAGGGAAGGTTTTATGAATATTTCGGTTATCGGAGATGAAGAAATTATTATTCAGGCTCGAATTTGAATATACATCGTATTTCCGCGCCTTGATGTTGATCATTGCTCACCACAAACATTAGCCGACGCGGATCAAGGGTAATCGGGTTAAGATAGTCCATCACCTATCGTCCAACGAGACGTATTTTAACCCCTCCCTGACTATTCTGGTTAATGACCTCACGAACAACACCGCCACCGATATGGCTGATCGCTTTGATGATTTCAAGTTCAGTGGTCGCGACGACACTTTTAACACCGGCGTTGCCACTGATCCAAAAAGATCTATCCGCCTCCAGTTCAGCGGTTCAGTTATTGTTAACAACCTATCTCGCTACATTAGCCATCGGACAACTATTTTATGGAACGGCATCGGATTTCTTCGGCTGCCGACCTATTTTGATCTTCGGTGCTGGACTCTATTGTTTTGGTGGCATGGCAGCCCTTTGGGTCTCAACCATTGAATGGCTCACTTTCTTAAGAGTCATACAGGGATTGGGGGCTGCAGCCTGTCTGTCCATGGGTCGCGCCATCGTCAATGATTGCTTTGAGCGCACGGAAGCAGCAAGGAATATGTCCACTATTCAGATGCTTCAGGCCATCATGCCTGGGTTGTCGTTAGCACTTGGCGGCATTGTCGCCGAATTTATGGGATGGAAAGGCGCCATGGGCATAATGTCAATCATGGGGCTGATTGTCTTTATCATGTCTGTGACTAAGGCCAGGGAAACCAACATGAACAAAGTCGATCGTATCAATCTCCACGAAATCGGCATCGCCTATCGCGCAGTTCTGCGGAATCCGGTTTTTCTTTTTTGCGTCACCACGGGCAGCATGCATGTGGGCATGTTTTTCTCATTGAATGCATTTCTTCCCTATCAATATGAGAGGTTAGGCTTTTCTGCCATGGAATTCGGATTGTGGTTTTCGCTGACTCCGTTTTGTTACGTCATTGGGAATTCGATGAACCGCCTTTACTTCATCTCCCTGGGTATCGAACGAGCGGCAATGATCGGTTCTATTCTAACCATGATATCCGTGATCGCCCTATTTTTAACCCAATTCATAGGCATGACCCACCCCCTTTCCCTGGCCTTACCTTGCTGTTTGTTTGGATTTAGCAATGGCATGGTCATTGCCAATGTCACCATGAGCGCCATTTCAGCCGCTGGCATTCACGGCGGCACCGGAACCGGGATAGCGGGTTCATCACAAATGGCAATAAGCGGGATTGCCGGCAGCGGAATTATTAGTTTAGGTGGAGATCAGAATTTTCAGCTTTCGGCTTCCATCCTGATTATCATGTCAATCGTGGCGATGCTTGCCATTCAATGGGTATATCGTCATCGTTGAGAATTCGAATATTTTCTTCCCCGGCTCTGTAATCGCATTATCAATTCCTGTTTATCAGCTTCTCTATTCTTCATCCTATTTTCAATCTTGTTGCCTAATAATCTTGTTGCCTAATAATTGACCCAGTGCTTTTCTTAAATTGGCAATGGCGATGGGCTTGGGTCTGTAATAAGATCACGATCATTCAATAATCTTCACCCCCGGGAAATCCAGCCTTCTCCGGGGAATATCAACTCCTGAAGAAAGAAATCAATTATGCGCGAAACAGTAACCGCTCCGGACGATGCTAAAATCCGGCAAAGCGTGAAACCCGTTATTTGTTATAACGTTGACCAACTTCCACCTTATGACAGTGATTTTTACGAGAACCTTCGTCCCACCATGGTCAAGGTCTCCGAAACACTGGTAAACCCGAGGGATGCGTCAACTTTTGAAGTATCTTCTGGTCAGGTTTTTCGCATCAACAGCGTGGAGGGCTCACAGGTTGGAGATCTTAATCTGTGGAATGCCCACAATCTGGAAGAGCGATTTTTTAGCGGAAAGACACGGCAGCTTCACGCCAGCCACGTAACCACCGGAGACCGGTTATGGAGCAGCTTACCGGGTTTACGACCAATGGCTACCATCATCCATGACACCCTGGAATGGTATGGATGGGATGAAGATGGAGGCGGAGTGCATGATGTCATCGGCACCCGTTGTGATCCCTATACCAATCACATGCTACACGGCGTTGACTATCATTATTGTTGTCATTCCAACCTTTCCCGTGCGCTGTCAGCGAAAACCGGACTGCCAGTCACAGAAGCAGAACTGCACATTCACGACGTATTGAATGTTTTTATGTGTACCGGTTTCACTTTGGACACCCACCAATATTTCATGAAAGCCAGCCCGGTCAGACCTGGTGATTATATTGAGTTTTTTGCAGAAATTGATCTATTGGGCGCTTTGTCTGCCTGTCCAGGAGGCAACTGCGGCAGTAGCCATTCTGACGATGAAACCACCTGCTACCCATTACTTGTGGAAATTTACCAACCCGATCCTGTTCTATTGGAAAACTGGTCAAGCGCCAAACTGAATGCTTATTCCCGAAGTCACGGACTCTCATAACTTCGCTCTCAGAACACGACTCAATCGTAACGAGACTAACTCAATGACGCACACATCCCCATTGCAGATCGACTTGAATAACTGTCGTCTCCCTATTGACGAAGCCAGCTCGCTACCTGCCGCCTGCTATCACAGCGAATCAATATTAAAACAGGAACATGCATTGATTTTCCAGCACCACTGGCTAGGTTTGGGTCGAGCGGATAGGTTTACGACACCGGGTCAATTTGAAACTGTGGAAATATCAAACGTTCCCCTGATTTTAATGATGGACAATCAGGGAGAACTTCATGCCTTTAATAATGCCTGCCGGCATCGGGGTGCAAGGTTGCTGAACGGCAACGGTAGCACCACCGGAATACGATGCCCATTCCATAGCTGGTATTACGGCACAGATGGTCGGCTTGTCTCCGCTCCCCAAATGGAAAACACAAAGGGATTCTGTAAAGAAGCGGCAGGCCTGGTTGAGTTTTCCCTAAGAATTCATGCCGGTTTCATCTTCGTTTGTTTCAATCCGGATCCTCCGGATTTCGATAAACACATTGGAGACTTCGATGAGATTCACGCTCCCTGGCCCATTGACACATTGGTTTCAACTCGCCGAATCTCCATCGAAGTCAATTGTAATTGGAAACTGTTTCTTGATGTCTTTAACGAATACTATCACCTGCAATCGGTTCATCCGTCGTCCCTGAACGATACTTATTACACACCAGATCCAGCGGACACTACCCTTGGTAATTATGCTTCCCAATTCGGCGAAACCCAGGGATCAAGTGGGCTTTTACAGGAACAGCAAGAACAGGTCCTGCCGCTGATTCCTGGTTTGACCGGACGGGAGAAAAACGGCACAAGATACAGCTGGATCTATCCCAATATGGCGTTTGCGGTCAGCCCCGAGGCAATGTGGATCTATGAAGCTTATCCGATCTCCCCCGGCCGCTGTCTGGCCTACCAGACATTGTGTTTCCCCCCTTCCTCAGTGAAACTCGATGATTTTGAAACCCGGGCAGAGTTTTACTATGAGCGTTTTGACGCCGCGGTGGAAGAGGACCGAATTGCACTCGAAAACCAGCAAAAAGGCATGAACTCTCCATTCACGATACCAAGGCGCTATTCCACCATTATGGAACCTAGCGTCGGCGCATTCGCCAGTTGGTATAACACCCAGCTACAACCTTCCTGAGACGAATTCTCACCATTCGTATCATTGCCATTACCAGAATCACCAAAACCACTATTGGATCATCTTCTTCTTTTTGGGAGGGGCGCCCACATTTGCATTGATACCCACCGCTTTTCCATCATAAAAGTGGATGATTCCTTTTGGAACACCAAATAAGTTGTAAAAAAGCCAGCCACCCTATTGACACTTAATCGAATTTTTGTTCCCATATTTGAGAACAAAATATTTTCCTTACAATGAAACCAATAGAGCAGAAAATACTGGACTTTATATCTGGCTTTGAACCTCTGGAGCAGCAATCTCTTACCGTGGAACAAATCGCTAATGGTGTGGACTATCGCTCCAGAGGGTCGGTGCATCGTTATTTGAAATCCCTAATCACTCAGGGTTTTTTGACTAAAACCAAGGGTAAGCGAGGGCTTGTCTGTACCGGAAAACCAAAAGCCGATCATATTCTTCCCTTCCTGGGGAAAATCGCAGCTGGGAAGCCCATCGAGGCGATCCAAAATAGCCAGGAGCTCGACCTTACCGAGCTGTTCGCCGGGCCGGATCGATTCGTGCTACAGGTTACCGATGATTCCATGATAGACGCTGGAATTCATGATCATGACTATATCGTGGTCCACCAAGCGGATACTGCAAGAAATGGTGACATTGTCGTTGCCCTGATTGATCAGGATGAAGTAACGCTGAAACGTTTTTACACCATCTCAGATAATCGTATTCGCCTGATTCCAGAGAACATCAAAATGGAACCCCTGAACTATCCAGCCGACCGTGTTCGTATTCAGGGGGTTGTGATTGGTCAGATGAGAAAATACTAAACAGCAGTCCATTGACTGTTCCTGACAATCGACTGCTCCTGGCAATTGAGCATCCATGACCCCGTCTAAATCAGAAACGGAATAGCATCCTCCAATCGAAGTAGTCGGATTTTCATTTCCACCCCACCCTGTCCTGAATACCCCCCAAGGCCGTTGCTGCTGAGTACGCGATGGCAGGGGATAATAATGGGAATAGGATTAGAACCACAGGCATTTCCAACGGGTTGGGCAGATGTTTTCAGAGAACTTGCAATTTCACCATAGGTTTGAGTTTCACCATAGGGAATGGCTAACATCGCGTCATACACTCTTTTTTGAAAACCACTTCCCTCTAGCCCAAGAGGTAAATCGAAAGTGGTTAGTTCCCCAGCAAAATAGGACTCCAATTGAGCCACCGCTTCTTTTAGTACCGAAGTGGTAGCGGCTGTCTTTTCGCAACACCATAAAAGGCGCACAATGCGTCCATCAGACTCAACAAGCCCCAGGGTGCCAATGTCTGTATCAACACTCGCCACATGCATTTTTCAATCCTCCACAGTCATTGACAGTCATTGATTGTCTCTTTCCCTTTGCTTTCTTTTTTCTTCCCCTTGCTTTTCCCTGTTTGGCTCAATTTGCTCAAGCGTCGTTAGCTTTATCCTATCTCCACAGAACCCGATCATCAATCATGCCTACAAAAACAAACAAACCGAACCATAAATCAAATCAAGGCTAGTAGTTTCTTCCTGTGCAATCAATAGATCGGTAATCGAATCAGATTAGTTTGCATAAATTTGCAGATAATTTCCATGATATTCCGGAAGATATTTAAGAGCCCCAAAAAAACCATTGCCGGGATAATTTCGGATGGACAATGGATAAATCAATAGGATGATTTTATAATTAGAGCAATGAAGAGTAATAAAATAGACTCCTGTAATTAGGGTTTTGCGAATATTGAGAGAATGTGTCAGTTATCAGCAACTTGGCTCACATCAATTTCGTTGTGTCCATCAACAACCATTTTCACTAGGTGATTAGCTGGCCATGAACTGACCACTAGCTGGTCTTTCACGAGCGTACCTGAATCATTTATCAAAGGAAGCAATGATAGTAACGACTAAATTTCAATTGGGTCAGGTAGTCAAACATCGGATCTACCCATTTCGCGGTGTTGTCTTTGACATTGATCCAGAGTTTGACAACACAGAAGAATGGTATCAGGCAATTCCTGAATCCATTCGACCCGCCAAGGAGCAGCCGTATTACCATCTATTGGCAGAAAATCAGGAAGCAGAATACGTTGCCTATGTATCAGAACAAAACCTGCTTCCAGATACCTCGGGAGAACCCGTAAGACATCCCCATGTTGATCAGATATTTAGCCGGGATGAGTCAGGGAATTACTCATTAAAAACAAGTTTCGGCCATTAACGCATTCCATTTTTCCACACGAATGCCCTTCCCATATTCGTAATCGATACTTATCGCCCGGGCATTCCAGGCACTGGATTCACTGCCCAGGCGCTGAAGTCGCTGTCTATGACAGGAACTTAACGTTGACTTAAAGGTAATTTAAAATGGACCTAGCATAGATTTAGTCAACATGAAATTAGTCAACATTAACCAATACTCGACAACTAACTCTCCCTGACTCCGAACAACTGCTTGCGGAAAATTAATCCAGCCACCAACAAAACATAAAACCCCGCCAAGTGAAATGGCAGCCCATCTGATCCAAACACCACCATGGACCAGCCGCCAGTGATTGATCCCAATAGTGCCCCTAATCCCCACATCACCGCAAACGCTGAAGAACCACTTACCAACTCCGCCCCCTGAAAACGTTCACCTAGCGACGATAGAGCTACCGTATAAACACCGTAACCTGTTGCTCCCAAAAACACCAAAACTGGCCATAGCCAGAAACTCTTCATCACGAAAGGCAAAAGCACTAGCAGGCTTGACGCAATTAATGCACATCCACCGAGGACCACTCTATGAGGATAACGGTCAATCAACCACCCAATGGGCAACTGTAAGACCGTGTTCCCCAGTATTAACGCTGTCAAAAAATTAGCGGCGATAGCCACATCAAATCCATATTGGATTCCATAGACCGGAATCAGAGATAGCGTGGCAGCGTCGAAAATAGCAAATGCAAAAACGCTGGCCAATAACATGGGCGCCTTGGGTAGAAAAGTCAAAAACCCGGGACCTTTAGGCTCATGGGACGATACCTCCTTTTCTCGAACCATGGATAGCGGAATCACCCCTAATGCAATGATTATCGCACCCACTATAAATGGCATCCATCCATGAATTCCCATCCAACTGACAATGAGCGGGCCCGAGCCAAAACTAGCGGATAGGATAGCGCCATAAATCGCAACCACCTTGCCTCGATGGCGACTACCTGCTGAGGACACAACCCAAACCTCACTTAAAACAAACAAAGTAGACATTGTCATTCCTTGCAATAGTCTAATAAAAAACCACGCAGATAGAGTATCGAATGCCTTGTATGTCAGAACGATGACCACGGTTAGGAGCGCCGCAATAATGGCGACATTCCGCGCGCCCAGATGTCTGGTTGCGAAAGGAATAAAGGGGGAAAACAGCAAAATCCCGATGGGCATCATCGCTGAATTCAATCCTATCATGTCCGTGGACACTCCCCGGCTTTCTAGAATCAACGAAAGTAACGGATAAGTCATACCAAAAGCCAATCCGAATACGGAGATCGCTGAGCAGGCTGCAACAAGGTTTCTGATATTGAGTGAGGCTTCTGTGTGGTCCGAGTCGGTCATAATTGAAAAGAACAGTGACTCATCTGAATTTCATGGAAAATATAGACTTCGGAAAAAATGGGAGCCAATAGAACGAATGGCATGAGAACAATAGCATGCGGCGCCACATTTGATTCACCATAGGATTGGACTATGCTGGATGGGATTATATCTGTTTTAATTCAGCATCGAATGAAATCAGGGCTGGCTTTTCCCGAATACATACTAAATAGCCGTTCCCATTACCGACCCGTTGTCCACTTTAAGGCAAATTCCATGAAATTTGGCAAAACAGCCCACCCAGAGCAAATAGATTTCACGCTTCCTCTTGACCATCGGGGAACACAACCATTGCTTGACTTCAGTCGCGGAAAAGAGCCCCCTATTATTCATGTCGGCTGTGCCAAGTGGAACCGCCAGGACCTAAGGAATTTCTATCCCAGGGGCATTAAGGATGAGCTAAGTTACTACAGCGCGCAGTTTAATACCATCGAACTCAACGCCACTTTCTACCGGATTTTTCCTTCAACGGTTTTTGCTGGATGGAAAAATAAGACACCGCCGAATTTTGTGTTTTACCTAAAGATTCCCCAGGTAATCAGCCATCGAAAACGATTGAATGATGTCCAGTCCTATGTGGAAGAATTCCTTGCCAATGCGAGTTATCTGGACGAAAAACTCGGTATGGTATTTTTGCAAATGATGGAGAATTTTAGCCCTCATAATCCATCCAGTAAAACGAATTTGTTCCAGTTTATTCGGAACTGGCCCCATCAGGTTCCATTAGCAATCGAATTGCGGCAAACCGACTGGTTTAATGACCCCGACATTGCTGATGAGCTTTACCAAATGTTTGAAGAACATGGAGTCACAAATGTCATCACCGATACCGCTGGGCGAAGGGACTTACTGCACATGCGATTAACCACACCTTATGCTTTTGTTCGTTATGTTGGCGCCAACCACGAATCAGACTACACCCGGCTTGATAACTGGGTAGACCGAATCAGCCAATGGGTTGATCAGGGCATCCGACGTATCGCTTTTTTTGTTCACCAAAACCATGAACTTGAATCGCCCCTGCTAGCCAGCTATTTTATAAAAGCATTGAACCATCGGATAAAAAGTAATCTGGTCATACCGCAGATTTCTCCTATTTCGAAGGAAAAAACGGATGCTTCCAAAGGCTAGGCAAGTCTAATTTAGTGAAACCGATAAAGAGAATAATAACTCCTTCAGGACCGGAGCCCTTACGCCACAACAGCGAGACACCTCAGAAAAGCTCGATAGTCCCCGTCTTCATACCAAAAAATGGGTTCACCAGGAAGACACATTCCCTTAAACTGTAGGCTATGTAAAAAGGTGATGACGCTGTCGCATTAAGCTCACAGGTTCGTCATCCCAAAAATATTAATAATATGGATTCCAAAGATTTCCTTTTTATTCAATCGTTATCGTTAAAACCATTGTCGGAGTAATTCCTTGTCTACACTTATTACAGGCTCATTCGCCTATGACACCATCATGGTGTTTCAGGATCAGTTTAAAAATCACATTTTGCCCGATCAGGTGCATATTCTAAACGTTTGCTTTTTTGTGCCAGAGATGAGAAGAGAGTTTGGCGGGTGCTCAGGGAATATCGCCTACAACCTGCATTTACTGGGAGATGATGCAGTGCCAATGGGTACGGTTGGTGAAGATTTCACCCCATACCGAAAGCGATTAAACAAGCTAGGCATGGATGATTCTTATGTCAAAGAAATCCCCGACACCTATACCGCCCAGGCATTTCTCACCACAGACATTGATAACAACCAGATTATCGCTTTCCATCCCGGAGCGATGAATAATGCCCATGAGAACAAAGTCACTGATGCCAATCACATTTCTCTCGGTATTGTTGCTCCGGACGGTCGGGACGCGATGATTCAACACTCAGAGCAATTCGCTGCTGCCAATATTCCGTTTTTCTTTGATCCAGGTCAGGGGTTACCAATGTTCGATGGCGATGATCTGAATCGATTTATTGAACATGCGACCTATGTGGTCGTTAACGACTATGAGTCAGAAATGATGATCGATAAAACAGGAAAAACACTGGCTCAGATCTCAGAAGAAGTGGAGGCATTAATCGTTACCCGAGGATCAAAAGGTTCAGAAATATTCCATGACGGAAAAGTGATTCATATTCCAGCAATCAGCATTGGCGAGGCAGTTGATCCAACAGGTTGCGGTGATGCGTTTCGTTCAGGTTTGCTCTATGGCGTTAATCATCAATGGGATTGGGAACAAAGTGGACAACTGGCCTCTTTAATGGGAGGGATCAAAATCGAGCACCATGGCACTCAAAACCATAAACCCACAAAGCCAGAAATTGAAGCTCGCTTTAAAGAAAATTTTGGTAGTACGATTAGTCTTTAGCCATTTCTGAGACCAATCATGCCTTTAATGAAACCTGGCAGTTAGCTACCAGGGCAATCGAGGGCTCGCTAAAAATTGAGAACAAGTAGGTAAGTATTGATAAATAATAAGTGACGATATGGAGTTGTGATGGAGAATGCAGAAATCAAACCCGATTCACTGATTATTTCTTATCTTTTACTGAGAAAGGTTGTCGGTTTATTAGGGGTTAGTTTGCCCGTCGTACTCGTCCTCTATGCCCTTTTTACTCCTATTGGCTTCCAGAACACTGTCTCTCATTTCTACTATACGGAGATGAGAGATATTTTCGTTGGCATCATGTGTGCCATTGGGCTATTTCTGTTTTCCTACAATGGTTACGATAGAAGTGAGCGCTGGGCTGGAATCATTGCCTGTGTCTGCGCCATTGGAATCGCTTTGCTTCCAACTGCTCCAGGAGAATCAAACCTTCTTTGCCTGCAATGCACCTTACACGATGGCCAAAATACACTATCACATTCCTCGAAGTATATTGATTATCTGCACAAATCTTTCGCGGTAACGCTTTTTTTAATACTGACTCGTTTTTCTTTAGTCTCTTTTCCGAAGTCGAATGTACCCGAAAAGGAAATGACCGAAGGTAAACGTAGGCGAAATCGTATTTATCGAATTAGTGGATCCGTCATGCTAATCATGCTGCTGGTAGTTCTACCGGATCTTCGAGAGTCTATTGCCCATTGGCATCCCATCTTCTGGCTGGAATCCGTTGTCATTTTCGCTTTCGGCATCTCCTGGCTAGTAAAGGGGAAAGCTATCTTCGGCGAAACCTGATTTGCACCCGACATATATACACTCTGGACATGCGCATTCTGGACCTACGTTAAACATACTGACCCAGAATATGTGCAGCCCTGGAGATACGCCCCCCAAAACTCTTAGCTCCTTATTGGATGGGGGTCAGATTGAATGGGGCCAGAGAGAAAAGAAGGAGAAAAGAAACCGGCGCGACATGGGCAGAAAATTCGATTAAAGCTCGAATGCACCGCGTTAATATCTGAATTTCGTTACAACCGCCGTTAACAAAAGCTGTTCCAGGGAACAGGTACTCATGTATAACGGCTTTGCTTAACTTGTACTTATATTCCCTCTAGGGCTTATTTCCCCAGGTTTTATATTCCAAACCTTTATTTTCCAAGGCTTTATTTTCCAAGGTTTTATCGCCCTTTCCAGACCGGATCCCGTTTTTCGGCAAAAGCCTTAAACCCCTCCATGCCATCTTCGCTGTTATAGAGAATGTCCACCGTGGGTAGTTGTTTCCCGGTCACTTTATTCATAATGTCCTGAAAGCCACGACCTTCTGCCTCCCGGGCTACCTCCTTAATCGAATGGAATACTAACGGCGGACCAGATTCAAGTTGTCGAGCAACATCCCAAACATGCTTCATTAACCCCTCCGCAGGCAGAACCTTATTTACCAGCCCCCATCTAAAAGCTTCCTCAGCATCCATCCAGCGTCCGGTATACAGCATCTCCATTGCCACGTGGTAAGGAATACGTTTCGGTAGTTTGATGGTCGCGGCATCCGCCAGGGTTCCCGCATTAATCTCTGGTAATGCAAAAGAAGAATGTTCCGAGGCATAAATCAGATCTGCCGACAATGCCAATTCAAAACCACCACCTACTGCCATCCCATTGACCGCAGCAATCACTGGTTTGTTCATGTCCCGCATTTCCTGTAACCCGCCAAATCCACCTAGGCCATAGTCTCCATCCACCGCATCGCCGTCTGCCGCAGCTTTCAAATCCCAACCAGCACAAAAGAATTTTTCTCCAGCTGTTCTAATGATGGCGACCCGCAGATCGGGATCGTCCCGAAAGTCTCTGAAGACTTCGCCCATTCGGCGACTGGTAGCAAGATCAATGGCATTTGCTTTTGGACGATCCAGAGTGACCTCAAGAATACCGCCCTGTACATTTCGTTTAACTACGTCAGTCATTTTCTATCCTCAATCACCATCAGCGCATCAGCTGCAAATGCGCCGTGATTTTCTTTACATAAAATTAGTGGATTTATATCAAGCTCCAAAAGCCGGTCGGCTTCAGATTGGGCAAATTCCTGAATTTTCATGATTGCATCAATGGCTGCTCCAACGTCCGCCCTGGCTTTCCCACGGTACCCATGAAATAAAGGAGCCAACTGCAAATTGAGCAATGCATTCTCAACGGAGGCCCTTGTTGCCGGAATGAGCAAGGTCGCGGTATCTCTTAGGATTTCAACCAGCACACCACCGCTACCAATGGTCATTTGCAAACCCATTTGAGCATCCCGGGTTACACCAATGATCAGTTCCAGTATAGAAGAGGACACCATCTTTTCGATGTACAGGGAATCGCTAATTAAAAACAAGGCGTCTGCTGCCGCATTAACTGTTTCAGCATTTTCCAAATTCAATCTTACTGCATTCCGCTCTGTTTTATGGGCAATACCTAACGCCTTAAGGACCACTGGGTATCCCATCTCATCGGCTTTTTCCAAAGCCCGCTCCACCGAATCAATGATAGCGCCATCAGGTATGGAAATCCCATATTCGATCAATTTTTTCTTTGCCACAGCCTCGTCCAAAGCAAGTCCTTCTCCGCCCACAGCGGGAAGCTGCAAAATAGGCTCACTGTCCTCCTGCTCCCAATAACGCTGGATATCTGCCGCTATTTCACAAGCACGCAGTGAATTGTCAAACCCAATTAATGGAATTAACCCCTTTTCAATGTACCAATCAGCATACTCTGACGAGATATTTTCAGCCATGGAAACCACTAGCGCACCCCGACTACTTCTGGATTCCAGAGCAGACCTGAAAACCCGTACGGCTTGTAACCACTCAGAATCATCGCATCGTTCAGCATTGGGGAAATCCAAAACAAGTAAGTTCATATCAAATCCACATCCTGCCATGGTGCCGTAAATGTTGAACATCTCGTCCGACTTACCCCAACAATAGGTGTTGTAATCTAATGGATTGGAGACCGTTACCATGGGTCCCAACGCCGTTTGTAATGACTCTTTTTGTGGTTCCGTTAAGGCCGGAAAATTGACCCGTTTACCCACGCAGGTATCCGCGATAATACTGGCTTCACCGCCGGAGCAACTCATTGATGACAATCGATATCCGGAAAGTGGACCGCCGCAATGCAATAGCTTCAAACACTCAAGAAACTCACCAATGGTATAAGCCTGTCCAAACCCGTTGCGCGCGAGAAAGGCCGTTGAAGTGGCATATGAACCAGAAAGCGATGCGGTGTGAGAAAGTGTCGCCGATTGGGCGTAGTCACTTTTACCGACTTTAAAGACCACAATGGGTTTGCCCAATTTTTTCGCTTTTATCGCCAATGCCTCCATGGCCTGGGGAGAATCAAACCCCTCGATATGTAACCCTAATGCGGTCACCCTCGGATCATCCAATACTGCCAGGGCCATATCGGAAAGCCCAACTTTTGCCTGATTACCCACTGTTCCCAGAAATGCTAAAGGTAAACCACGCTGTTGCATGGAGAAATTAATTGCGATATTCGACGACTGAGTAATAATCGCGACCCCATTTTGTCCTTCCCTTAAACGCTTACTACCATGCTGGTCAGGCCAAAGCGGGGCGCCATGGGCGTAGTTGATTAACCCATAACAATTGGGTCCAATGATCGGCATATCTCCCGCTGCTTTGATTAACCTCTCTTGCAGCTCTGGACCGTCCCCGCCCACTTCCTGAAATCCGGCGGCATAACAAACCGCACCACCGGCATTGATTTCTCTCAGGGACTTCACCACTGAGACAGTAAGGTGACGGTTTACTCCAACAAATGCCACATCCGGCACCCCGGGCAATTGTGAAATATCAGCATAGGCAGGCAGTCCGGAAACTTCCTTTTTTTCTGGATGGACTGGCCATATTTTGCCCTGAAATTCCATTTTCTGGCATTGCTCCACAACCCGGGTAGCGTGGATACCGCCAATAACGGCGATAGATTGAGGTCGCAGTATGCGATCAAGTTTTAGCACCTTATTCCGTCTCGATAGTGATCGTTTTATTTCCTTTTTTAAAAGAACGGAACCACACATGGACCAATCCCGCTCGACCTTCTCACTCACCGAAAAACTTTCCGCCAACCCGGTGCTTCATGATATCGTGAAGCCATTAGATCAAATTGCCAGACTAAATTGCCTAACTAAATTATCTGACTAAATTACCGGGTTAAATCGCCTTGGATTAAATAGGACTAAATAGGCTTGAGACACAGCACCTAAAAAGCACATATAAAAAGTGCTTAAAAAGCGAAATAAAAATACGAAATGCGGAAAAGCAAATCTAATTAGCAATATGCTCTCATCATGCCAAATTGAAATTTTATGGGTTTTACTTCTTTGGAAAATAATTTAACATTTAGCGAAACGGACCCTAACCAGAACTAATACCATGGCGCTTAAAGTCACGTTGTTGATTTTGCCCGAATCCTCGATGATGTCGGTGGCGTCTGCATTAGACCCCATGCGTGCAGCCAATCGGCTAGATAACAATCGATTGTTCGAATGGAATGTGGTCACCCTTTATGACGAGCCCGTTTCGTTGTCTTGTGGACTCTCCATCGCCCCCAATACTTCCATCCATGATCAGCTATCCAGAAGATCCCAAAAAGATGATCTTTTGCTAATTGTGTCGAGCTTTAACCAAAACAAGTATGTTGATAAAACCCAACTCAACCTGATTCGCTCACTCTCCAAAAATTATTCAATGATCTGCGGGGTTGAGTCCGCTGCCTGGATTATCGCTCGATGTGGACTGCTCCATCAGAAGCGAGCGACCACTCATTGGGAAGACCTGGAGGATTTTGCGTTGGCTTTCCCCGAGGTCAATGTTAGATCTGATCGGTTTGTTGTGGATGGATCCATCGTTACCACTGGCGGCGCTTCTCCCACCTTTGATTTCATGTTGCATCTCATCAAATCCAATTTTGGCCAATCACTCGCCATTGAGGTATCGAGCATCTTCATCTATCAGGGAAACCAACCCAATGACTATCAGCAATGTGCTTCTCTGGGTCCACTAATTACCCGAGAACCCCGAATTGCCAAAGCAATCAGAATCATGGAAGAAAATATCGATGAACCCATTGCAGTTCAACAAATCGCCTCGCGGATTAACCTTTCCACACGACAAATGGAAAATCTTTTCGCAAAAAACCTCTCCGTTTCCCCCGGAGCATATTATCGTCATCTTCGATTACAGACTGCCCGAAGACTTGTCATCGACACTAATCTGAATATGCATGAAATTATGCTGCGAACGGGTTTCTCATCACTATCCGCATTTTCCCGGGCGTTCAAGCAACACTTTTCCGAGTCACCCATACAACTCAGGCAAACCCAAAAGCGCGCCGAAAAATTCCTGCTTGAAGCCAGTCGATCAACTATCATTGCTCAGGCGAAGAACACACTGGCGACGCCATCAACTACCCCCTAATCCAGCTCTACTTTGCTTTTTTGTCCGGGTTTACCACAGCGGCAAAAACACGATGCCATCCATTGCTGCATAATCAATCCGCATTGATACTTGCAGCAAGAAATAGGGATACCATCTACCGAAATGAATTCACTCCTAAAGGTTATTGATCCGTCGATGTGCTATAAAGCTGTAAATTCTGATTTTTCGTCCATGATGATTGCTGGAGCCTAATGATGAGAATAAATGCTGACTTCGATGAAAGGATAGTCGTGCATAGCGCGGAAATGGAGTGGATTAACTCACCCATGGCCGGTGTTTCACGGCGTCCATTGGATAGAGTTGGAACTGAAGTCGCCAGAGCAACATCTATCGTACGCTATGCACCGGGTAGTCACTTTTCACCCCATGTTCACACCGGAGGTGAAGAGTTTCTGGTTCTTGATGGAGTATTCCAGGATGAGCATAGCGATTTCCCCACAGGCTCCTATGTTCGCAACCCTCCCAATTCCAGCCACACCCCAGGCTCCCAGGACGGCTGCATCATCTTCGTTAAATTATGGCAATTTGACATGGAAGATCGCACTCATGTGAATATCAATACGAATCAGATTCAGCCAGCCCTCCATCATGAGATGAAAGGGGTATCGGTAATTCCTCTTTATCATGATCAGTTTGAAGAGGTAGACATACAAATCTGGGATCCTGATTCTGAAATCTATATATCCAATTCCCTGGGTATGGAAATATTGGTTCTCGACGGTAGTTTTCATCAGGGTGGAGAAACCCTTCAGACCGGAAGCTGGTTACGCCTCCCTTGCGGCAGCAATCTGCTTGCTCAGGTTGGCGAGCAGGGCGCCAGGATATGGGCCAAACACAATCATCTCGGACAGGTTGACGCCCAAATTGAACGCGTTCTCAATCACTGCTAACTCAGGATTCGAAGCGACCTAAACCTAAATATTCTCATCGACTAATTTCGAGAACAACTTCATCCGGTAACATCACCATTTCCACTGTCCTTTTCCGCACCTGTGGGTAGGATACCCGCGGTCTTTAATCGCCCGTCTTTAATCACCCATTTTTAATGGCCAAAGTTGCGATTCTTCAACCATGTTCAACCTTTATGTGGGACCGACGATATCTTCTGCGACCACCTGTCTCTCAAATTCCCAGTCGATTGTACGACGGGTAAATTGGTGTTTATTAAAGTCACAACCATTGATGGTCCTAATTTCGCTAGCCCTACTTGGCTGGCTGTGTGTCAAGACAAACCAGGAATGTCGCTGTTTTAGCAATTCAGGTGCGTCGTGTTTCTATTCATGGGCCAGATTAGGGATATCCCTAATCTGGCTGGCGATTAATCCATTCAATCATATCCGCGATGATTTGTCTCGAACTGATTGTTCTTTTGACCTCGACGTTTAGGGGCTTTACGACTTCCCTGTTCATTCCTTTGAGTCTGCTGTTTCTTATATGGATCAGTGCTGAGCCTAATCACTTGTTACTGGTAATCTCCCCCCTGTTTCACCTGACTGGGTTTATCAATATGAGAATAGGGCAGTCTTTCGTTCTGGTAGTAAATCTCTATCTGAGATAATTTCTCCATTGCCAGAGTCGGCCCAAAATCGAGGTAGTAGCTCTCGATCAACTGAATATTCCAGGTGCCCTCTAAATCTTCCTCCGCCGCAGGATAGAGTTCATAAGTTGTCATGGTCCAACTTTTTGAGCATCCGTTTCTTGAACTGATCCATATTAAATTCCTTTGGATCGCCACTTTGTAAGCCTTGGGTAATCGCCTATTGGAGTGACTCCAGTTTTTCTGCCCTCTGCTGATCCTTACGGATCAAGTCTCGAACATAATCACTGCTATTGGCATATTGGCCGCTTTGCGTTTGATTTTTAACCCAATCCCTCATTGGACTGGGCAAAGAGATGTTCATCGTTGCCATAATGTATCTTTCTATTGGATGTGAGTAATGGTGACATTTTTTGGCAAACTTTGTCAATGTAGCACGCTAAATACTTTGCTGGATGTTCAGCTACTTCCTGTTGAACTGCATTCAGGGCACTCTGTAATTTCATCGAATTAGAAAAATGAGATGGTTTTAGTTCGGTCAATGACAATTTCTAATATATGATAAAGGACGTTATCATATATAGTCGGCAGAGTTGATCCCACCTCGCCATGAGTGGTGACGAGACATTCCTCAGGAACGGTTACATTGAATTTTTATAAGGGAACTACTGCATGCTCTGAGGAAAGTGTTGAATACCATTTCTTATTCCTCTAAAAATTTCATTTTGATACCGTTTTTCTATCTCTTTCCACAAGTTCCCCATCCAGATATTGGTGAAGGACGGAAGAAATGAGCGTTTGATAAGGAACTCCTTTTTGAAGCGCTAGGGATTTTGCACGGTCAACATCTCGTTTCGGAAGTCTTAACCCAATGGGTATCTTATTGCCTACAATGCGTTCAATGGTTAGCTGTGCTATTTCCTTGAGATCTTCACGTTCTTCCAACGTAGTAGATATCGGGATATGAGAGCTGTTCTCAATGTCGAGATATTCTCGATATTCCTCGTCCGTCTCGAAATCTCCTCGTGTAAGAACAGGGGGGAGCTTAATTTTCTTTTCGGTCATAATGTTGAGAAAAATGAAATTTTGTTAATTTCCGACTTGGGAAAAGTGTTTTGAGAAACAATACTTTTCGCTCCTCATCGATAACATAAGGAACGACAATGGCGTAGTCATCAATTAGCACGGTTAACACTCGTTGATGTGGATACTGTTCTTGATTCGGATGAGGTTCGTCCACAGACCAGGCACCATTATTTAAGGCAAATGCAATATCCTCAAAACAGACTCCACGAGTTTCTTTAAGTAAGGTGTTTTTCTCTGTGTCCCAGTCAAAAGGATATTTTTTCATCACCTATAATGTATAGACATTATCTATTGTTGTCAAAGCGTTTTCTCTCTCGCAAAATAGCCCCGCATAAGGTATCTTATATGCATAAGGTATCTTATATGGGGTAATTTGTAGTATTATTCTCACTATCATGACAAACTCCACTCCGAAATCAAAACAAATAGCACCTCATAAGAATTATTCTTCTCCTGTAGTCTCTCCAACAGGCGTAAATGACGATCTTAGGCAGTGGGCAGAGTGGTATTTTGAGTATGAAGTGACCACGGCGGCCAGTTCGAGGAAAGCGCAACGAAGTGATATGGAACTCTTCTTCCGGTACTTGGAGGCGACGTTTGGAAATACTGGGTGCCGCCACTGGACACCACGCACAGCGGCCAATTTCCAGAAACACATGCAGTCCACCTATGAGAATGACAAGCGGCGCTGGAGTGATAACACGATTAATCGCGTGACCGCCTCTCTGAAAACCTTTGCCAAATGGGTGCATCGTCACCAGCCCTTCACACTGGGCAATCCAATGGCCAAGATCAAAATGCTCACCAAGGGAACGAGCCTGAACATTGAGAGAGCCATTACGGAGACCGAAAGAAACCGGATTCTGGATGCAGCGGATCAACTGTTGATTGTGGAGGGACTCTCTCAGGATCGAAATCGACACGGTACCCGAAAGCCCCAGCGCTCCACCTACCGACCCTATCGCAACCGGGCCATTAAAAACCTATAAGATCAGCAAGGAAGGTATGAAAGCCATCCAAGACTATCTTGATCATGAACGATCCCCCGATCTTGAAAAGTGGCAGTCCCCTGCCCTGTTTTTATCGCCAGTAATCCGCATGGCTTCCGGGACAATCCTGCTGATAATGGACGGTTGAACACCAAAGCCATTAATACGATCTGGAATGACGTGTGCCGGGTTGCCGGAGTATCCGGACGAACTCCACATAGTGCGCGGCATGGGATGGGAGTATTCTTGACGCAGAAGAAAGGACTTTCCGCAGCGGGTCGGCAGCTCCAGCACAGCAATAATATCTACACACTGGAATATGCCAGAGTGACCAATCAGGAGCTGCAGGAGGCATTGGATGAACGGTGATTGACTCAGTATTACCTAACAAAGCCCATTGCCTAAGATTTTACGTTGTACAAGGATCGAGATAAGTTCTCAATTCCATGATCACTAATAATTCCTGTCCCATAATTCACAGATGCTTCGATGATCTGTGGATCCTTCCTTACAACTGGATATACCAATTTCATAAAAGATCTTAAATACCCCAAAATTTCTCCGCGTTCGTGGATTCGATAAACCCTCATTCCTTTAACATTTTTTTCCCTTGTCTCTCTTGGTACATCGTAAAACCCGGTGACTGGCGTGCTATTTAGTGCATACACCGTCTTGATATTTTTTGAGGCATAAGCTAGCTGTTGTGCCAACCCGCCACCCAGTGAGTGACCGGCTGCCACAAACTTCACATCCTTATCAAACTCCTTGCAAACTTCATTCTCAACGACTGACCCAATTGTTCGAGCCAGTTGACACTGATTCCAGCCAAAAGGCCAAAACCTTGTACCCCAATGCAAATTACTCCACATATCTCGACGTCGATCTGTACCTGCAAAAACTATTGCCACTTCCACGGAATTATCAGAAAGATCACGGTGCCAAATTGCATACTTTAACTCGTGATCGAGCAGAGCCTGAGTACTTTTTCGGCCTGCTGGTTTTGTGGGCAGCCTATCGTAGATATTCAGCTCTTTCCATTGCTCATAAACTTTATTTTGACCAAAATCAATTTTCCAATCCCGATCATATTTCCCCTCGGAATTCCTTCCTGCATAAACCTCTGCACTGAGCACTGCATATTTGTAGGCATTTACTATCCCCTGTTGCGATTCAAACTGGCTCAGATCAGCTAACCTTTCAACCATGGACGTAATTTCTATGTCCCCACGGTCGAGCGTGTATTGATTCCAAGCCCTTACACCTGCTATCCAGAGGATAGACGCAATGACAAAAAGCATCTCTGGATTGTCTCCTACGTATTGAAAAAACGTATTTAGTAGTTCATCGAACCCTTGCTCTGCATTTCTGTCGGAGATTGAGGGTTCTGGGCTGTCCGATTTCTTCAGTACGAGAAGAATATATCCGCCCCATAGCAGCCCTAGCCAAAATGAAAAATGTTCCAACCACGACCAGAATCCATAGCGTGCCCATTTAAAGAACCATGGGCCTAGCTCGTCCCTCCTAAATGTTTGGTAGTCTGAATAGCTTGGGATGCTACTGCCAATAATCCCACCAGCTGCACCGGCAACTGTAAAGGCAACAAACGTTGGAAACCAATCCCCCAGATCAACTATCTGAAGTTTGACGATAGCTATCGATGCGGTAATTAGTGACAGATAAACACCAATATGAAATTTGGTGTAGTCCATTAATAGTTTTAGTTGATCCACGGTTACTGGCCCGACTTATTGCCGCCTTATCTATTTGGTTCCCTTGAGTATATAACGATGATAAGTAGTCCGTCCTGAAAAAAGGCGCGATGTCGTTAGCGATCATGCGTCATTTTCGACCTTCGGATCAGGACAACACCCAGACGACGATTAGCGGCGTCCCAAGGGGCTGACAACAGGCAATGGCGAGTAATGTTTGCTCTCCGCCGTTGGGTTTTTCAAACAAAAAGAAAGCGATCATCCACTTTCTCAAATTCCACGCGCAACCCGCCATCAGCAGATTGATACGGTCTCCTTCGGCTCCCTTCAGCCAGCTCCTCAATAAACGATGATCATGCTTCAAATGACCGATGATCGGTTCTATCGCACTTCGTTTGCGACACAGTATCCGTTTCTTCTGGCGTTGATAAGCATTGTCCCGTTTCAGCGGAGGACCCGGTAACAGCACCTCACAATCCACTTTATTCTTCGCTCCCCGATATCCCCGGTCAACCACCGCCAGCCTGATCGATGTCTCACGGTGGGTATGGGCTTCTGTCAGTGCTGCTTTCAGGGTCTTCGAATCATGATCATGTTCGTCATGACTCACCACCCCCACAATCACCTGTGACTCCTTCGTCGCCACCACTGACGCCTTGCGACCATACTCATACGCCTTGTGATCCTTCCCCTTGCCCACGCAGTACACAGCAGGATCATGCAGGGAGTAAACCTTGTTCCTGTCTTTGGGCTGTTGAGACAAAACACGTTCGTATAACGCAAAGTTCGCTTCCTGCGCCGTCAGAACATCGATCGGTAACTTCCGTTGGCATTCCCTGAGCAACACACCCGCAATGGTTCGTAATCGTTTCAACGCCTTGTTCGCCTTACGACGTCGTTTCACGTGACGGAAATGACGACATGCCAAACGAAGTGACCGCACTTCCTTTACGTACGTTCGTCGTTGTTGTATCCCGTGTAACTTCGACAGCTTGTTCAGGCGATTGATGATCCTTATCGCCAACTTGCTGTCTGTCGGGTACGTGATCGCCTTCTCCTGTACCGTGGTATCTACCAGTACTGTCTGCTCCTCTGCCAGCTTCCCATGCAGTTTTACCGACAGCGAAAAGATCTCCCTGACTCCCTCCGACCCAATCCGGTTGCGGAACTTCACCAGTTCCGTCGCATGGCACGGTACCTGCGTCTGGAAACTCACCTCACCACAGAACACCTGAAAGTACGGGTTCATCTTCCATTGATCCACCACCGATTCATCACTTAAGCTGTACAGCTGTTTGATCATCACCAATCCGCTCATCAACCGGATCGGTTTCGCGGCCCGCCCCTTCGCGCTGTAGTACTGGCTCAGGGAGGCTTCAAGCGATGACCAGTCAAGGGTATTGCCAAGGGCAATCAGGGGATGGGACGTATCCAGCTGATCAACGATGTTGAAGAAACTGAGTTGATCGTCATTCACCGGGCTGTCAGGTAGCATATATACCTCGTGTTCGACCAGAAACTGAACGCCAGTTTAACAATTCCGGTCGATTCAAACCAGGACTATATCCAGTTTATACTGGATATGTAGCCTTTTCGGGTTCTTCAGGGACGACTACATAGATGGGGAGCTATTGGATGAGAAGAAGCTATTGGATAAGAACCTATTAAACAGGAATCGATAGAGAATAAAGACATGCAAAAAGCCCAATGCAACAAACAATGCAAAACCAGGGCTGAATACCATAGATAAAATACACCATAGACAAAATACAATGAACGAAAATTTGAAACTGTAGTCTGACAGGATATCCACTTTTATTCCGATTGGTAATAGACCACAAGGGAGTATAGACATTCAACTTTCCATACCAGAAAGTCTCCGCAAGTCGTGAATGACCATTTTAAGCGGGATGCGTCTGCTTCGCTTAAGCTCATGCAGAATTCCCCTAACAGATTTCACCGATAAATTATGCATGAACAAACCGAAGCAGAAACCGTTTTCAGCAAAGATGAAACAAGCTACTTTATTTTTTGCTGCAATACTGGTGGCAATCGTAAACCTACCAGCTTTTTCTTCAAATCCAGATGATGGTTTGCAAGGAACCCTATTCGATTACTCACTGTGGACAAAGACATTGTCCCTTTTTGTCGACCAAAATGGCCGGATAGATTATCAAGGCCTTTTATTGGATCGGAATGATTTTGACCAATACATCAATGCCTTAGAAACCATTGGGCCTGTAACACGACCGGATCTTTTTCCAACGAAAAACAGTCAACTAGCGTACTACATCAATGCCTATAACGCTCTCGTGTTTAACGGTGTGCTCTCCCGAGGGCCGGAAACCAGTAGCGTCTGGAGCGGACTAATATCTGGTTTGAATTTCTTTGTTCGCATGGACGTCAAGATTGACGGAAGAATCACTAATCTAAAAAAGCTGGAGGATCGAATAATTCGGAAAAAATTCAAGGACCCACGTATTCATGCCGCATTAAATTGTGCCTCCAATAGTTGTCCAAGACTTCCACAAGCCGCTTTTCTTCCTGAAAAACTCGATCAACAACTTAACCAGGCCATGACAGAATTCGTTGCCTCCGACGCTAATGTATTGGTTGACGAGAAAAACCATCGAGTTTTCATATCGAAAATTTTTGACTGGTTCGAAGAGGACTTCATCGACTTTGAAAAGGACAATGGAAATCAGACGCCTTCGCTGATCGATTACATAAATCGATTTCTACCAGCGAACAGCCAGATAGAAAGCCACTTCAAAATTGATTTCCTCAAATATGATAAAGGTATCAATAGTCAAAGGAATAATCAGGAACCAGCGGATTCCTAATCACTTAAAGGGTGGACCCGAAAAAGAAAAAGAAAAAGAAAAAGAAAAAGAAAAACGCATAGCCATTTTTGATCTGATTAAGGAGTTTAAAAGCGCTCCCTTAACAGCTCCTTAGGTCAGTTCTATGATTGAATGCCTAAATTGATTAATCGTATCAGACAACCTCCTCGCTTCAATTCCCGCTGCTTCAGCGTAATCAGATTGATCACTGGCGTTAATGACTGCTCGTGAAACATTAATCATCAATCCTGATCCATCGTCAGTTAGTCCGTTTTCCAACACAGCAGCAACATCGCCTCCCTGGGTCCCGATACCAGGAACCAATAAGGGAATATTTCCAACTACCTCTGATCAAACCGATTTCCCGGGGATAGGTTGCTCCGACGACCAGTGCGACATTGTTATTCTCATTCCAGTGTTTTGCTGCTCGATAAGCCACATGATGAGAGATGGGTTTACCCTGAGCTTCGAGTTCCTGCAGGTCACCGCTACCCGGATTAGATGTTCGGCAAAGTACAATGACACCACGATCTTTGTATTCCAGGAAAGGTTGGACTGTATCGCCTCCCATATAGGGATTGACCGTTACTGCGTCGGCATGATAGCGCTCAAAAGCCTCAATCGCATACATTTTGGCAGTGGCACCGATATCTCCCCGTTTGGCGTCGAGAATCACCGGAAGGTGAGGATAGTGTGTTTGAATATAACTAATTGTTTTCTCCAATTGGGATTCAGCACCAATGGCAGCGTAGTAGGCTATCTGTGGTTTATAGGCACAAACATAATCCGCAGTTGCGTCAACAATCTTGCGATTGAATTCGAAAAGGGCGTTCTGTTGACCTTTAATGCTTTTCGGCAGTTTGTTGAAGTCAGGGTCAAGTCCAACGCAAAGCAGTGACTGTTGGGATTTCCAGCTTGACTCCAGTTTTTCAATGAATGATGTCATCTTGATGTTCAGGGAATGGCGGGTGAATAGGGCCGAGTTTCGATTCAGCAGTATTTAAACAATCTCTCAAGAAATTATGGACGGAATTTTGAGGAAAAAATAGTCAACTTCTGCACTGCAAAAAATTTCCAATAACTCTGTTTGATGAATCAGCTATTGCGCGGCTTTGGTGGTATGAGTATTCTTCATCCTAGTCCGGCTCCCTCGGATCTATGCAGAGGCTGCTTAATGCGAGGCAATGTGTCCCCTTCAATAAATTCTCTCAATACTGATGTTGCAAAACAACCACCTGGCAGGGAGAAGCTTAATTTGATGGCAAGATTACCTTCATTGGCATCACTGTGTTCATTTCGGCCATGATAATTCTGACTATGTTTATTCCAAAGGATGTTCCCCGAGTCGGCATCTGCATCAATATCCCGAAGTCGACTGTGTGCGTCCACTGACAACCAACGCCAACTCAAGTCGGGCAAAACAACCCTAAGTGCTCGGCGTTGATGTTTTAGCCCATTATTTTCAAGCCCAGTACAAAACACTTCCATTTCTTCCAGGCATTCTTTTTCAAAACGCTCAATCGGTTCACCCACTGACATTTCTCCAGCCCCCCAGAGTGGTCCAGTGGGATGGCATACTTTTCCATTTACCCGCTTCCTGACGCTGATGTCTGTTTCATCATAAAGAAAAAAACTGCCACTACCATCAAACTGAATCGCATCCCCTGGAAGAGCAGTATTCCAACTCCCGTCCGCAACCCGTTGGGAGAGCACAAGGTTAAATAGCCAGGATCTGGCCGCAGAGAGCATAAATCCCCTGAGCTGGCGGGTCGGTTTTTTCAACTCTCCTGTAAAATAGCGTTCCGCACTTCTAAGATTATTCCCATTTCGGCCAAAACGTTGTTCGCCAAAATAATTGGGAACACCATCACTTTTAATGGATTGAAGCAATGATTCAGTTTGTTCATGATCTTCCTCGTCGAACCGAATCACAATCTGGAAATAATTGGCGTGATGCACTCCACGCTTCAATTTTTTTTGATGATATTCCATTTCAATAATTTCAAACCCGTCCTTGCCAAGCTCGAAATCATTCATTAACGGGAGCCTGGAAGTCAACTCCATGGGTAAACTAACCCATTGCGTAGTCACCGCATTGCGATCTTTCAATCCACTGTATCCCACATCCCGAACCTCAAGACCGCACCACTTTGCCAATATCCTGATCACATCGACGGTATTGAGTAGCCGTTTTCGTACATGAAGCCATACATGAGGGCCATCCCCGGATAGTTCAAAACCCAGCACCTCATGGACGCGAAAGTCCTCGGGCACCGATCGAATTGTGCCCCGGGGTCGCTTCTGATAATGAGCTCGGCCGAAATGATTCAACGTTTCTAAATAATCCAATGCAGGACTCATGTCTCCAGCGCTATAATTGACGTCAAATAGGTGTGAAAAATATGGCTTTGCCATTCAGAACCAAAAAACTTAAGACTAAACAGAGCCAATCCAAAAAGAATAAACCCAAATACAACGAATCCAAATAGGGCAAACCATACAGAGCAAACCATACAGAGCAGGCCATACAGAGAAAGTGAAAACAGCTGTCTAAGAATAGTCGTCATAGACTGGTCTATGCTGGTCTAATCTATACTGGATCAACCTATACTGATGGCAATGTTATCCCGACAACCCAAGTCCCGGAATAAGGTGGAATCAAAACCCTATCTTTCCATTTTCATTGTTGTCCCGGGGAACACCTCAAAATGGAAATAACATAAAATGAGAGTGATTAACCATGACTGAATCCAATTTCAACGTTCTCATCGAGGCAGATCAACTCGCGCATTTATTGCCCCAGCATTCTTCGGGGGAGAATTTACTATTGGTCGATCTTGGTAGCAAGGAAGATTATGTTAAAGAACATATTCCAGGCGCTTGGCACTGTGAATATAGTGAACTTATATCCGGTGTAAAACCCGCTACCGGCACCATTCCCAGCAAGGCAGCACTTTCATCGGCACTCTCTCGGCTCGGTCTTAGATCGGATCATCGTGTTATCGCCTACGATCACGCAAATGGAGCCCAGGCATCCAGACTACTGTGGACGCTCGATATGGTCGGTCATCACAACTGGTCGCTGCTCAATGGCGGATATACCGCCTGGAAAATGCAACAAAAATCAATGGAAACAGCGTTTCAATTACCCGAGATGTCTGATTACAGGGTTTCCAAATTTTGCAACTTTCGCGCTGATGCGAGATATATTCTTGAGAAACTGGGCTCATCGGATACTCGAATACTGGATGCCAGAAGCCCCGAAGAACACAATGGGGAAAAGTCCCCATCCGCCCGTAATGGTCGAATACCGGGGTCGGTCAATCTGAACTGGCTCGATACCATTGATTTTGACAATCAACGAAGGCTGAAACCTCCATCAGAACTTGGATCGCTGTTGGCCACAAGGGGCATTAATGGAAATCAGGAAATCATTGTGCATTGTCAAACTCATCAACGGTCATCCCATACCTATGTCATGCTCAAGTCCCTTGGTTTCACAAACATAAAAGGGTATGACGGTTCCTGGTCGGATTGGGGAAATCGCACAGACCTACCCATCGAATCCGGTATAAAAACCCAATCCTGAAAGTGGATTAAGTCTTAGCGAAGTAAAGACATACTGACTGGATCTTCAGGGACGGGCTCTTCAGGGACTGGATCTCAGGGGCCGGCTTTCACAGACTGGCCCTGAAAAGCATTATCCAATAACCAGAATTCACCGAATCCCACTGATTTTAAAAACCCATAAATTTAACAACCCATAAAAACAATCCCACCCATAACTTCGAAATTCGAATCGAACAGTCCCCGCCGCAAAGGTTCGGATGGAATTTTTTACTGTTTTTCCTTTATTTTTGGCAGCATAATCTCCTAGCCTGCATGGAGCGTTGAATGGCCAAGAGAGTGATTAACCCGATAGAGCAGCCAAAGCGGAAATCCGAATTCATTTGACAGTAGCCACAACGAATCGCCCTTTTTGACCCGATATGGTTCTATTTCATAGAGAACATAGTGTTCCTTAAATGATTCACTTAGTACCTGGTGATATTCCATTCGCTTCTTCTCGAATTTGGCGATGTCGGAAGTATTTCTCACAGGTAATTTAAGAACCTTACCAACTCTTAGTGTTTGTCCAAAGGAAAGACTATTGATTTTTCGTATTTCCCGGGAAGATCTTAAACCCAACCAGTCAGCATAGTGCCCCACAGTCTCATCAATCTCGGAGACGATGCTGTACACTGGTTGACCGGATGCATTAGAAACCATAATGCCCAATTCAGGTAATGTGTCCAATAGGTTCTGTAGATCATCGCGCTGTTCCTGACTTAAGCCTGGAGTACTATCAGAAGTTGAATTCGATTGTGCCGGGGCGGAGCTTTGATTCTTCGCCGCCTGGATAGTTTCGTCCAAGTGCGCCAGGGCGGTTGCAGTCTCCGTTGTATTCGGTGTTTCATAACCCGGTATTTTCAGTTTTTGTCCTGGAAAGATTGTGGATTTACCTTTTAAACTATTAAGCTTACCAAGCACTGAACAATTGACCGAAAAGCGTTGGGCGATTAGACACAAACTATCTCCAGGTTTAACCACATAGAGGTTTTCATTGTTTAGTTCAGCAACGCCTTTACTCAGGGTTACAGCCCCTGGAATGGTTAACCGTTGTCCAACATAGATTTTCGCACTTCTACCCAGTTGGTTCCCGGCAATTAACTCCCGACACTTCACGCCGAATCTTTCAGCAATGGCACAAGCCGTATCCCCTGCCCGCACCCGATAACTGCCATCTGAAATTGGTTTTTCAAAACCGCTTCTTGTAGTAGTCTTCTGCACCACAATCACTTTCCCGGGGATAGTGAGTCTCTGGCCAATCCGGATTACCGCTTTTTTTCCAAGATGATTAACCTTGATTAACTCCCTACAATTCGTATCCAATGCTCGAGCGATACCGCAGGCGGTATCGCCTTTTCGGACCACATAGCTCTGAGCTCCCGGGGCCATTTTCTCCACCGGCAAGGTTCCCAAACGAAGAATCTGAGACTTCCAATTATCTGCTCGTGCAGGAAGCTGTAACCGATAGCCATCGGGAATCAAACGCCATCCATTCCATACGAATCGGGTTAACGGCAAATTAAGTGGCTTTAAATCTTTTTCCGTCAGGTTGAATACCTTTTTTATGCGGTCGATGGACGTTGAATTTTTTAGCACCAGGGTTTGAGTTCTGACCTTTTCAGCATGGGCATATTGGCCAAAATATCGATCTGAATTTAATGCAACATGTCGGGCAGCGAGAAAGCTCGAGTAAAAATTCTTTACTGCCACCTGAAACCCCGCGGACTTATAGTTGTTCAGCACACTCATGTAATCCGGTTTGATCTTCCTGATCGCCCGCCTCATCCCGTTAACTCCATAATTATAGGAAGTGATAATAAAGGGATTGATATCAGTGGTCTTGATCGAAGGGTCAATGGTTCGAGCCAATTCCATCAAGGACCTTCTGGCATTCAGCAAATATTTCGCCGCAGCCCGGGTAGCTGCCTCGGGATCGAGTCGTTCGTCGATAGTGGCGTTCAGCTCCAACCCAAGCACTCGGGCAGTTTTTGGCATGATTTGCCACATCCCAGCCGCTCCCGCTTTAGAGTAAGCAGCAGGATTATAGGAAGACTCCACAAACGGTAAATAACGAATGTCCGGCGGCAGTGAATTATGCTCCAATACACTATCTACTAATGCGCTATAGCGGTGGAAACGCTGCAATCCTTTCAGAAAGCCGTCCCGAACGCCGCCCTGGCAGCGAATTGACTTAGCCGCTTTTCTTATTTCACTGGCCTTGGCGGATGGGAAAAGTTGATAGAGATGTTGTTCTTTTTGAGTAATATTCTGATTATTTCCGACCTTGGTGGCGAGCGATTCCAATGCTTTTTTTAACCGGGCGCGTTCTCTTTTCACTTTTTTCCTGGCGCTTCGACTACATCCTTCGCCAGTCTGAATAACCGAATAAACCCTTTCAGGAGAATCCGGATCGTGGAAGATCGCCTGTTCTTTTTTCCAACCTTTAAAAACTTCAATCCAGAAGTCTACCCGACGAGTAATCTCTTCAGGACAGGGAAAGTCTGCACTGCATTGCAAATCGTTTTCTGGCAGTAAATGATGGGCACGCGCCTGAGTGAAAGGCAACATTGCGAAGACAATGAATACGCATTGAATCGCAAGCAAAAAAACCCGGGATTTCTTTATCAAAATATGTCCTTATTGAAGAGACGGCAAACAACTGGTCGCCTATTGTAATCGAAAGCCCTTCAAGGCTAAATGAATAAACTCAAGTTTTACGATTTAGACGGACGAGACATAAGCTATTGACAATAAGCTATTTTCGAAAATTAAGAGCTATCGACGCGACTTTTCGCACAGAGAATCATTATTGTCAGCATTACAATCCCGGCGTTGATATACTAAAGCCTTTCATATTTATGATCCATTTAACATAGCTGCCATCTTTAGAATTGCTTCTTCGCTTTAATACCATCATGAATCATCCACGATGAACAAGCCATGGCAAGCCCCCCACGACCATATGTAACATGACCACCATTAAACAGGCCGATTTCATCGATAGTATCGCTGATTCACTTCAATATATCTCCTATTATCATTCCGCGGACTTTGTGCAGGCAATGCACCAGGCATATGAAAAGGAGCCATCAGAATCAGCGAAAAATGCGATAGCTCAGATACTCATCAACTCTAGAATGTCGGCTGAGGGCAAACGCCCAATTTGCCAGGATACCGGAATCGTCGTGGTATTTATCAAAGTCGGGATGAATGTCCAATGGGATAGCACCATGAGTTTAACCGAAATGGTTAATGAAGGAGTGCGCCAGGCTTATTTGAATCCGGATAATCCCCTTAGAGCTTCAATAGTTTATCCTCCCACAGGAAAACGGTTAAATACCAGGGATAATACTCCTGCGGTGATTCACACTGAAATAGTTGCCGGTGACAATGTAGAAGTCATTATTTCAGCTAAGGGCGGTGGATCAGAAAACAAAAGTAAATTCACTATCTTGAATCCGAGCGACAGTGTGGTGGATTGGGTGCTCGACACCATTCCCAAAATGGGTGCCGGATGGTGCCCTCCCGGTGTCATAGGTATTGGGCTTGGAGGAAGTGCCGAAAAAGCCATGTTGCTAGCCAAGGAATCGTTAATGCATCCCATCGATATTCAACATCTTATCGAAAAAGGCGCCGAAAATGAAACCGAGGAACTCCGTCTGGAACTGTATGAAAAAATAAATCAACTTGGAATCGGCGCTCAGGGTCTTGGCGGATTAACCACCGTACTGGATGTCAAGGTAAACCCCTACGCTACCCACGCCGCATCGTTACCAGTGGCAATGATTCCCAATTGTGCGGCGACACGGCATACCCATTTTGTGCTTGATGGATCCGGTCCGGCAGACTTGCCCCAACCCAGGTTAAGCGATTGGCCAGAGATTACCTGGCGCGCCAGCGAAAACACGATCAAGGTCAATGTTGATGACATTAGCCCAGAGACCATTTTGGAATGGAAACCTGGTCAGACGATCCTGCTAAGCGGGAAAATACTGACTGGTCGCGACGCTGCACATAAACGGATCTCCGAATTCATGGAACGGGGAGAACCGTTACCCCCGGGCGTATGCTTTAAAAATCGTTTCATTTACTACGTTGGTCCGGTGGATGCCATTGGGGATGAAGCAGTGGGACCCGCGGGACCGACCACGGCTACCCGAATGGACAAGTTTACCGACATGATGCTCGGCCAGCTTGGCTTGCTTGGAATGATTGGCAAATCAGAAAGGGGACCTGAAACCATTGAACTGATAAAACAGCACCAATCCGTCTACCTTATTGCTGTGGGCGGCGCTGCCTACCTGGTTTCCAAAGCGATTAAGTCGGCAAAAGTGGTTGCCTTTGAAGATCTTGGAATGGAGGCAATTTATGAGTTCGAGGTAGAAGAAATGCCCGTCACCGTTGCAGTAGATAGTAAAGGGGAATCTGTTCACCATACCGCCCCAGCCATTTGGAAGAAAAAGCTTGCCGTAGCCGCCCCGGTGCTGGAGTCGTAAACTATCTATCGAAAATTGTTATTTAATAGGGTTTGATCGCCATAGACACTCAAATAGTTTTCTCTCAATATGGTTATATTCAGGGATACTTTTTATTGCCGCCTATGCCTATTTCCTATTGCCTATTTTCCGGACAACTCTATCTGAATAAATCAGGTGTATAGCAGATTAAGTAATCCCACCACGATAACAATAAACATCACCGTCATGATGCTACCCGCTTTCATAAAATCAGACACGTGATAACCACCCGGCCCCATGATCAATGCATTGACCTGATGGGTAGGTATAAGAAAGGAGTTCGAAGTGCAAAGTGCAACGGTTAATGCGAATACAGCAGGATTGGCGCCCACACCAATGGCAATATTAACCGCCAAAGGAACAAGCAACACAGTGGCCCCTACATTGGACATAACAAGCGTAAATAAGGTAGCGAGTATAGCCACTGCGCCTTGAAATACCCAGATTGGAACATCCCCCATGTAAAATAGTACTTCCTGGGCTATCCAGGCTGCAGTGCCGGTATTTTCTACTGCCATACCAAGGGGTATCAGGCTCGCCAACAAAAACACACTTTGCCATCCAATAGCCCGATAGGCTTCTTCAATTTTAATGACGCCGGACAGGATCGTGCCCACCGCTCCTGTCATCAGCGCAATGGACAGACGCATATCTGTAAAAAGTACAAGAAAAAGCGTCAAGGCAAAAAAGATACCAGCAAATTTTAGTTTTTCTGGGCGTTCATCATCTCTTGGAAAGTCGGTAACCACGACAAACTCATGCCGCGCATCTGCAATGCCAGCGAGATTACTCCACCGTATATGGACAACCAGTGTATCGCCGGACTGAAAAGTTAGGTCCGAGAATCCGGAGTCAATAACATCGTCCGCACGAAATACCGCCAACATAGTGGCATCATACCGACGTCTTAATGCTACCTCTTTCAGCGTCTTACCAATTAAGGAAGAGTCTGGCGGAATAACCAGTTCAGCGATCCCAGCCCGACTTGAGCTGAGTACTTCCGCGAAAACATCCATTTCATTTTTTATCTCCAGTGCGTATTCCCTGGCGAACTCGGAAACAGCATCCCTTCGGCCCATGATGGCAAGCTCACTACCAACCCAGAACTCACTATCCCCACGAGGTGCAATGGTAAGATCATGGCCATTTCTAATTGCGACGATCCATCCCGCGCGGCCAGCTGCATCCACTTCGGACAGTGTTCGACCAATGAGTGGGCTATCTCGGCTCACAATACATTCATACACTTCTCCTTCAATTCCATAAACTTCTTTAAAATACTTCAACATGCTACCGGATTCACCGGGCTTGTCCTTAACAACGGGAAGCACAAAACGTCCAAGCAAAACGAAATAAGCCACACCAGCAAACAACAGAACCAATCCCACCGGAGTCACCGAGAAAAGATGAAACTGTTCCATCTTTTCCACTCCAGCCGGTAGCGCTTCATTGGAGTTTTGAATCAGATCATTTAAAAGGATAAGTGGACTGGACCCCACCATGGTCACGGTACCACCGAGAATGGCGCAGAAACCCATGGGCATAAGCAGTCTGGAAATGGGAAGATTTCCCCGGCGGGCGATCCGGTTTATAACGGGAAGGAATAATGCAGCAGCGCCGATATTTTGGAGAAAGCTCGAGATCCCCCCGACCACCGTGGAGATAATCATAATCACCCGCCCTTCGGTATTGCCTCCTAACCGCAATATCTGATTAGCGAGTTTGCCCATCACTCCCGTGCGATCCAAACCGGCCCCAATAATCATAACAGCGATAATCGAGATCACCGCATTACTTGAGTATCCGCTAAACAGCTGATCCGCGTTGACCAACCCATCGTACCCCGGGTACAAGCCTGACAAACCAATTAGCACCATGATGCTAACCGCAGCAACATCTACCCTCACAACCTCGAATGCAAACAAATAAATCGTTAGAATCAAAATGGCGATAACAACCACCATCTCAGTGGTTAAATTGATTGTTTCTGTCACATAGCCTCCGGGGAATCATCAATCGGAACAGGCGTTAATGAATGCTTCGATCCATTCTTTCACCATTGCAGAAATTAATAGCAGAACTCTGGTATCAATGGCCGAAATATCGATTCTCAATTTAAGAGATAGACAACCGATAGTGCCGTCATTAAAGTCTGGGATGAAAACATATTGCGTCCGTTTTGAATTCTATCATCACAACAAAAAACTACTAGCCATCCGAGGCATTTATTAACGGAAAATCCAATTTTTTATTGTGATTGTCTCTAATCAGGATTCTGATTGCTGAACTAACACCCAAGGGGCTGCTACCACCGCCCATAGACTTACGTCCCCAGGTTGCCACCGCTTTGCATCTTCCATGTCAGCGTGACGAATTTTGCCCAACGCTGTGAGCAATTGAACGGTTTCCACATCATCTTCAACGAAGCTGCCAGCGACTTTGATCAGATCTGTTCCCTGGCATACAACGATGATCACTCCCCGGGCAAAGTGCCTTTCAAGTTCACTCCATTGTATTCTGGCTGTTTCCAGATTCAGTTGCTCTTTAACGTCGAATACACCGACGGTTGTTTCTGTTGTCAAATCTTCGTGCCTTAAAGTCTGGTTTACGATGCTTTCTTCTTTCATCGATTTAGCTGGCAGTGATTTAGCTCACGGTTTGGTAATACAGATTTTGAGGGTGGTTTGCCTGTGCGAAAAATAACCATCTTTCTCCAAGCAGCCCAAGGTATTGGACGACAAAGGCTAACCACAATGCAAGACCGGATTGTGTAAGCCAACCAACAACCAATATGACTCCGGGAAGCAAAAATACCGACAGGATCACCGTCCACTTAATTCTAACGATAACCCCCAGCGCAGTGATGAAAAAAGTCCCGGGTATTGAAAGAACCACCCATCGATCCCTGAGATCGTTGGGTAATCAATCTATGCTTGATACCAATAGCAGTCTCCATAGTTGACTTGGGTTTAATTCTCCCATTTCGATATAACGAAAGGCTTCGAGTAATCAGCCCAACAACCAGTAAGCTCAATGCCAGGATAAAATAAAGTTCAAACCTCTGGGGTTCTGTTTGGAATGACAGCGCGCTCGCAAGAACAAATCCTGACATCAGACCCAACACCGTATAATTGATCACCGTCAATGGACTCGACCATTCCTGAATAAACCGGATACAGGCGTAAATCATGGCGGTGCAAAGGTAGAGTATCATGACAAGGATGAAACCTACCCAGCCCATCAACGACACTAAATCAAACCCAACCTGCTGCTTAATCACTGCAGCATCAAATAAATGGAATGCACCATATACCACCACCACGCCCATAACCAATGGCATTACGATAACCTCTCTGGACAACCATGATGTTTTCCATTGAAAGACTGCCCGCCATGCTCGTTCCGGATGCCCCAGATGGAAAAATGACGCAATTAGTCCCATCATCATCAACAAAAATGAAATACCGCAACCGAGGAAGACAAAACTACTCATGGTATCAGCAACGGTAAATCCGGCAGTAGCGATATCAACGAAATGCGGTTGTCCGAGTACGATTGCCGCAAATAGGCCCTGACCAGCACCAATCAAGGTGGTTAGAAAAATAACAGAAAAAGCTGGGTTCAATGTTGTCTCTCTCCTGATTTTTTGGTGGATTCTCTTACTGAGCCTGTTTGTATTTTGCCGGGCTATTTGACAGAACTATTTGACAGAACTATTTGACAGAGCTATTTGGTAGGGCTATTTGGTAGGGCTATTTGACAGATCTGGATCACGTCGTCAGAGCCCATTACCAACTCATAACATCATCAAGGGTTTGTTCTTTCACTGGCCCCTGAGGATGGCCGGACTCCCTTTTTAGTGGATTATCCGATCTCTGTAATTCGTCCTGATGAATGGTAATAGATTGTTTTCGGCGAGGTAGGTAGTGATTTGCTGGATTACTTCCCCATTCAGGTAATAATTGATACCCACCTTCTTCTCGAATAGCCTCAGACACCTCGGAATCAGGATCATGGATATCTCCAAATAGTCGAGCGCTTGTTGGGCAGGCAAGAACACAAGCGGGCTTACGTTCAGATTCTTCCAGCGTCTCGTCGTAAATTCTGTCCACGCACAATGTGCATTTTTTCATTACCTTCTGATTTTCGTCGATTTCCCTAGCGCCATAGGGGCAAGCCCAGGCACAATACTTGCAACCGATACATTTGTCATAATCAACCAACACGATACCGTCCTCTTCCCTCTTATAACTAGCTCCAGTTGGACAAACCGGAACACAGGGTGGATCCTGGCAATGAAGGCAGCTTTTGGGGAAATGCACTGTTTGGGAATTCGGAAACTGACCCACTTCAAAGGTTTGCACCCGATTAAAAAAGGTACCGGTTGGATCCTCTCCATAGGGCCGTTGATCGGGTAACGACCCTGCGCTACCGGAGGTATTCCACTCTTTACAGCTCGTCACACAGGCGTGGCACCCCACACAAACGTTCAGATCAATAACCAACGCCAGTTGGGTATTTTGAGATCCATTTTGAAAATTTTCCCGAGTGCTCATTTTTCACCTCCTGCAAAGTACTTCAGCCATGTTTTGGGTTTACCTACTCCCGGAACCGCCGGCATTGAATCAAATTGTGGATAACTTCCATCAAACTCATCTGACTCTGATTTATATACCCGCACCTGGACATCGTACCAGGCAGCCTGTCCGGTAACAGGATCGGAATTTGAAAAAGCCTTGTCTCCATATCCCCGGCCAGACTGATCATCCTGTCGAGGCAATTCTTCTGAAATCAAATGGTTTAGCAGAAAACCTTTACGGGCTTCATTGCTATTGGGTGCGAGATTCCACGCCCCCGACGCTTTACCAATGGCATTCCAGGTCCACACTGTGCCTGGTTCTACGGTCTCACTAAACCGGCACATACACCGGACCCTACCCCACATGGACTCCACCCAAACCCAATCACCATCTTCAAATCCATTATCTCGCCCCACCAACGGGCTCATATAAAGGTAGTTATGAGCATGAATCTGCCTTAACCAGGCATTTTGCGAATCCCAGGAATGATACATCGCCATGGGCCGTTGAGTAACCGCATTCAATGGATACTTCTTCCGATCAGTCAGACGGGTTTCCAGAGGTTGATAGTAAAATGGTAAGGGGTCAAAATAAGTTTCAATTCGATTTCTCAAATGATTCGGTGGCTGTCGGCCATTGGTTTTACCTTGAGCGGCCAGACGAAAACGCTGAAGAACTTCCGAGTAGATGTGAATGTTAATCGGTTCGGCATAACGCACCAGTCGATGCCGTTGGGCCCATTCCAGATAACCTTTGTTCCAATTACGCATATAGGCATAGGATTTCGGAAGCTCATACTGAAAAACGCAATTATTTTCCTCATACTTCTTCCATTGATCAGGATTAGGTTCTCCCTTCATGAACTGATCACCATTCTTACCGCGCCAACCTGCGAGAAAACCAATCCCTGATCCTGGTTCTGTCTCATAATTGACCACGAAGTCCGGATAGTCTTTAAATTTTCGATTTCCAGTTTTGTCGACAAATTTTGGTAATTCGAGCCTGCTTGCCAGTTCAATCAGCACCTCCTGAAAGGGTCGGCACTCCCCGAGGGGTTCCACTACCGGTATTCTCACACTATCCACCGGCCCATCAAACTCCGAGATAGGTCGATCCAACATGGACATCACGTCATGCCGCTCAAGATAGGTAGTATCTGGCAAGACGAGATCAGCGAAGGCCACAGTCTCTGACTGAAAAGCATCACAAACAATCAGGAATGGGATTTTGTACTCTCCCTGTTTATCACCATGCTCATGTTTCTCATTGAGCATCTCGCGAATTTCGCTGGTATTCATGGTTGAATTCCAGGCCATATTCGCCATGAATATCATTAATGTATCGAGATGGTACGGATCACCTCGAGTCGCATTGGTAATAACATTGTGCATCATTCCATGAACCGATAAGGGATACTCCCAGGAAAAAGCCTTGTCGATGCGAATGGCTTCCCCCTCATCATCCACGAAAAGATCATCCGGCTCCTCTGGCCACCCCAATGGCATATCTCCAAGTGGTGTTTCTGGTCGTATTCCTTCAGGTCCATTAGGGGTTTTGGCGCAAGGAGGAATCGGTCGAGGAAAGGGTGCCTTGTGTCGAAATCCTCCAGGGCGATCAATGGTTCCCAGAATCGACATCAAAATTGTCAATGCCCGTATGGCATGGAATCCATTCGAATGTGCCGCCATTCCTCTCATGGCATGGAAGGCAACAGGGTTTCCGGTTATCGTTTCATGCTCCTTACCCCAAATATCGGTCCAGGCAATGGGAAATTCGATTTTCTGATCCCTCGCAGTCACTCCCATTTCATGGGCAAGACGAGTAATGGTCTGGGGGGCGATACCCGTGATTTCAGATGCCCACTTAGGAGTACATTCAGCGACCCGCTCTTTCAAAAGCTGAAAAGCGGGTTTCACCAACGTCCCATCAGGTAATTTGTAATCTCCCTGCAATCTCGGATCAACCCCATCCATACGCGCGGAAACAGGTTTATTCATAGTCCGATCCCACCACAATTTATTTGGAGGATCAAAGCAGCCCTCATCAACAGGAATGTCTTCCCGGACGAACATTCCAAACTCATCTTCCCGGGACGTCCCTTGATCCTGGTTTACAAGCTCGGCAGCATTGGTATATTGAACAAGAAAATCACGATCAAATAGGCCGTCTCGAATAAGCACATGAATAAGCGCCATCATAAGCGCACCATCGGTGCCAGGCTTTATGGGCACCCATTCGTCGGCAATAGCAGAGTATCCGGTTCGCACCGGGTTGATCGAAATGAATTTTCCTCCAGATCGTTTGAACCTGGAGATTGCTATTTTTAGTGGATTGGAATGGTGATCCTCGGCAGTACCAATCATAATAAACAGTTTTGCCCTATCCAGATCTGGACCGCCAAACTCCCAGAAAGAACCACCAATGGTATAAATCATCCCCGCCGCCATATTCACAGAGCAAAATCCACCATGAGCTGCATAATTTGGTGTGCCAAATTGCCGCGCAAATAACCCGGTCAAGGCCTGCATTTGATCCCGGCCAGTAAACAAGGCGAATTTTTTTGGGTCGGTTCGGCGAATATGCAATAAACGATCCGTAATCAGTTTTAACGCCCTGTTCCAACTGATTTCTTCAAACTGAGCATCACCACGATCACTACCGGATTTTCTTAACAACGGTTTGGTCAATCTGGCTGGGGAATATTGCTTCATGATTCCCGAAGCTCCTTTGGCGCAAATCACCCCTTTATTCAAAGGGTGGTTTGGATTGCCTTCGATATATCGAATCTCCCCATCCCGCAAAGTCACTCGAATACCACATCGACAAGCGCACATGTAGCAGGTTGTGTTTTTTATGACTTTGTTTTCATCCCTCATCGTATTTGTATTCATCTCGTTTTTCTTCGTCGTGTCTTCCCCTGCCGTGTTTTCAGAAGCATCCCGAGAAGCTGAAAAGCCTATAGCAACACCAGCCGAAAAGTCGGTGGATTCTGAAACAGCAATCGGTAAGGGTTTGGGACCTGACACAGAGACTCCTGACGTAACAAAGCCATAATGTGCAAATATCTGTGCACTGTGGCCATTTAAGAAGCGACGAATCGGGCATGATTGAATACCGATCATAGAATCCCAATGAACCGACTATGGATTGGACCAACTATGGATTCGAAAGGATTGTTACCCAGATTCAGGAAACTAACAGTAGGTAAATACTACATGTTACCTTATAGCGATGTACAAACGGTTGTATTGATGTGGCAATCAATCCAATCAATAGGCAATAGAAAGTATTTATAGCTTGAAGAAAAATAACAGCGAATTAACAAATTTTATAACAGAATATAACAAACAAAATGAAGTTTGTTAATTAACTATCTGATTCAAATACATTTAGCTGAATTTCTGCGGCTGCTTTCTGAATAGGTAGCAATGCGCGATACTCGATAGATTGGTACCAATGGCGAGCGGAGTGGCGATTCGGGAATGTCACCACCATACTCGCGGCACCCGCAGAACGACCTACCAGAGTATCCACCTGCGCCCCTCGAAAAACCATCTCCCCTCCCCACTCCTGCAGCGTAAGGATTAGTTCATTACAGTAAATTTCCCATTTTATCGGGTCGAGAATGGTTACTTGGCCGAGAACATAAGTAGTCATTGACGTAAACTTAACACTGAGTAATTAAGACTGAGTAATCAGGAAGTCTCTGTATAGGTCTGAGCAAGACAAATTGCAATGGGAACTCAAAGCCAAAATGAGAGACCTCATGTGTTAAACCCATGTACTAAACCCTTGTATTAAGCCCACGGACTCGCAGAATCATCGAAAAGTTTTCCACTCCAGAGGTTGAGGGAATTTATCCCTTACTTTTTTGAATCCCCAAATTAAAGGCAACATTACTTCTTCTCAAAGCATACTCAACGACCTTAACAATGATCGGTAACTAGTGGTCTGTAGCAGTAATCTGCAACAGGAACTCGTAGCGATGATGCATGGCAAATGGCCTGCAGATCCGGAAGAACCCTAGTCGAGAATGATAATCGTTCTCCCATAGAATGAGAAGTAATTTCCGAAATTGAATATATGTTCAATTCCTTGTATATTCGTTCAAAATCAAAAAAGTCATCCCATGACGAAAACCATAGGACGAAAAACATGAGACGAAAACCATGACAGGAAACAATACCGAGTCCATTCAAAAACGCGATAACCAATTTCTTCATCCCTGGGAAGATATTAAACATCTCGGGCAAAATCGCCGTACGGTTATCGCCGAGGGTGATGGTATCTATATCAGGGACTCCGATGGTAATCAGCTATTGGATGGCCCTGCGGGTATGTGGTGCGTCAACATCGGCCATCGCCGCCAGGAAATGGCCGACGCCATTGCGGAGCAAACCATGGCGCTTAGCTATGTAAGTCCCTGGAGTTTAACCAGCTCTCCTGCAGCCGAGCTGGCTGAGAAGCTGGCAACACTATCCCCAGGAGACCTGAATCATGTGTTTTATACCACAGGTGGTTCGACCGCAGTTGACTCCGCATTACGATTTGTGATGTTCAGAAATAATGTTCTTGGACAACCCAAAAAAAAGCACATCATTTCAAGAAACAACGCCTATCACGGCAGCACCTTTCTAGCAGCTTCTGCGTCTGGTAAAACCAGGGATAAGAATTTCCTTGACTTTAATACCGAGCTATTTCACCACATCAGTGATCCGAATATGATGGCCAAACCCGGATCAATATCAGAGAACGAGTATTGCGCTATAAAAGCCCAGGAGCTTGAAGACAAAATTAAAGAAATAGGTTCTGACAAGGTTGCCGCCTTTATTGCAGAACCCATATTAGCTTCCGGCGGAGTTATTATGGCACCCCAGGGCTACCATGCTGCGTGTCTGGCAGTTTGCCGAAAACACGATGTACTGTATATCTCCGACGAAGTCGTGACTGCTTTTGGCAGGCTGGGGCACTTTTTTGCTTCGGAGGCGGTGTTCGATGTGGTTCCCGACATTATCACCTGCGCCAAAGGCATTACCTCGGGCTACCTACCCTTGGGTGCATTTCTGGTTTCAGACAAATTGCTACAGTCCATCGAAACCGAAGACCCCAACGCCGTGTTCTCTAATGGCTTCACCTATTCTGGACACCCTGTCGCCTGTGCCGCAGCACTCAAAAATATTGAAATCATGGAACGAGAATCCATACTGGAAAATGCACGGGAGATGGCCCCTTATTTCCAGCAAAAATTGGCTACTCTTTTAGATATTCCTATCGTGGCAGACGTTAGGGGAATCGGTTTGATGGCCTGCGTTGAATGTGATATTAATGTAAAAAAAGACGCCCACGCCGATGTACTGAAAATGGACTATGCCATTGGCGATCGAATTGACAAACATTGCCAGACTCTGGGTTTACTTGTTAGACCCATTATAAACATGTGCGTGATGTCCCCTCCCCTTATCATCAATCGCCATCAAATCGACGAGCTCGTGGAGAAACTGGGAAAAGGAATAGAAATGGCCATGGAAGACGTAAAATCCGAAGGACTATGGCAAGATCCGTCCGACTCCTAATCAGACATATTAAAGACATCAGATACCTCCGCGCAAATTATTCCCCCTGTCGCATAGCCCCACAGTTCCGATACATATCGGTTGTGTTTTGGCGACAAATGATTGGCTTCCTGACCGCTCTCCCCATTTTGGCTGTGGCTGTGGGGGAGTTTCTTTTTACACCCATGGCAGTCGCCAGTAGTGCACCCAGAGATTGCGGTACATCCACCTGCTCGTGTGAACTACCCATAGAGAGAAAAATCCTCGACGCTCTCATCAATCGCGACCATGAAAAAGCAAGCGCCCTGGTAAACGGCGCCAACCGGGACGGAGCGCTTATTCCATCAAGCCCATTTTACAAAGGTATCGTACGATGGAGTCGGGGGTGTCTATTTTGGGAATTCCGATGAAGTGAATAGTGGGGTTTCCATGTTGAAGAAAACTATTCAAAAACTAAAAAAAGCACATAAACAACGCCCGGGCGCTCAAACATTGCTTTCAGTAGCTTTAGCATCAGCCCATACTTCAAGAATTCTGCTCCATAGGGGCCACCACCTAAGCGGATTTCGCATGGGGGCGCAATCCCTGCGTTATGTCGAACAATACCTCCGACATCCTAACGCCACCGAATACGGTAAAGCCGCATCTCAACTGGTCCTTGGCCTCAATCAGGTCTATCTCAACGGTATTCCCAATAAACTACGGTACCTTTACCACCTTAGTGGTGCTAGCATAAATTCTGGCGATATTAGCTTAAGTCAGGGCAAAGCATTAATTAAACAGGCCATGGTTGGCTCCCCTCATTTTGGATCAGAGGCCGCACGCTCCCTGCTAACAGAAGTCCCATGGAGCAAACCCGACATCTGCCAAAATATGGCTCTGGCTGAGTGGATGGCGAAGCGTTATCCTGGGAATCCTGGTTTCTCAGCACTCAGTCAGGGGTTTTCAATTAGATGCGGGAAACCATTTCAGGCACTAAAACAAAATACGATCACCCTGCAGTATCTTGATCAACGCACCAAATCCCAGCAGACTGAGCCGTCAAGGACCAAACCCCGCGGTTCTGGAGACTGGAAAATGATTTTCCAAAAAGGCCGATATAGGGCCTTGGCAGATCTCGGCCGGGTGGAACAATTAGCGAAGATGACCGCTAACGAGGCTCTGGAACCTTATCGGATGATTGCCCTCGCCAATGCCCTTGACCTCAAGCTCCAAAGAAATCAGGCCCTTGAAATATATAACACGGTATTGAACTATCCTGAGGGACCGAAGTCAGTAACCAGGTCGGCAATGTTGAGGTTGCGCCATCCATATACCAGCCCGGTAAAAGTGAGCGGTTTATCATCAACACCCATTCCGAATTGTTAATAAACTACCCCGCAGCAAGCTACGGGGTATTAGAATAGAGTAAGCTGATAGTTATGGTGAATCTGTTTATATTGTTGCCCTTGATTCTTGACATAATTTTTGATCATTTCTTCGTCTCCATGCTTTCCCACCGTACTGGCAAAATATCCGTCTGACCAAAACTCACCTCCCCATAGGGCTTTCCTAACCTCGGGGTAACGACGAAATACTTCTCTCGCTGTGATACTTTTCAACGTTCGTACCAGCTTTGTCACGCTGTAAGTCGGTACCGACTGAACCAGAAAATGAACATGGTCCTTATCCGTACCAATCTCTAAAAAGTTAATTTGGTATCGCTTCTCAATATCAAGACAAATTTCCCGAAGTATTTCATCCACGGCTTCGTCAAACACTACCCGCCTATACTTCGACGGAAATACCAAATGGTAGAGTAATACCGTAACATTATGGCTTCTATGAGTATAATCGCTCACCCATACATCTTACGCCCCAAGGAGCGGGGAATTAAACCCTAAGAGATTAAAATACCACTTCCTTCGCGGTAAGAGCCATCGCAGGATGCAGGATACTCTATGCAATCACTTCTAAACCTGGGCGAAATGAGCCAGTCCATGCTTATTTTTGGTGGGCCTTATAGCAATCTTCAGGCAACAATCGCCATGCAGGAAATTGCATTGCAGGAGCGAATTCCACCGGAAAACATTGTTTGCACCGGCGACATTGTGGCGTATTGTGCAGACCCGGAACAAACCACCAATCTGATTCGCGAATGGGGAATCAACGTAGTGATGGGCAATTGTGAAGAATCCATTGGATTCAGCAGTAATAATTGCGGTTGCGGTTTTGAAGAAGGCTCAGTTTGCGCAACACTATCAGTGGACTGGTACAACTATTGTTTGAGGGAGATCGGAACGAAAAACCAGCTATGGATGCAAAGGCTACCCAGGCGAATCCAGTTTACAGTTAATCAGCTTAGCTTTGATGTTATTCATGGTGGAGTTTCCAACATCAGCGAATTCATATTCGAGTCATCGGATTTAGCAAAGAAATACAGCGATATTTCCTCCCTTTCAACTCACTGTATTATTGGGGGACATAGTGGCATTCCCTTTGGTCAGACAGTCAGGGATCGTTATTGGCTGAATGCAGGAGTGATCGGCATGCCCGCCAATGATGGGCAACAAAATGGATGGTATATGCGACTGGAACCCACCGGGGATGGCGCCATCGCTAGTTGGCACACCTTGAATTTTGATAATGCCAGTGCAGCAGCTTCAATGAAGACCATGGGGTTACCCAGCGAATATCAAACTAGCTTAATCAATGGGTTATGGCCTTCACTTTCTGTTCTCCCTGACCTGGAAGCAGGGCGTCAGGGAATGACATTACACCCCGAACCATTGAAAATACAACGAAATTGGAGTCCTGGACTTCAGCCGAATGCCTCAGACACGGCGCACTTTCCACTTAGATAGGCTCCATGGGCTGTATTGAGCGCATCCTGCGATGTCGCCTCACCAGCAAAATACAGTTTTTCCCCCACAGTCTCTGCTAACACTCGCCTCGCATCACCATGACCTGGCGTTACCGAAGAATAAGCGCCTTTCACCCAAGGGTCATATCCCCAGGCGCTGGACTTGAATTGTCTGGTTTTTTTCCCAAAGTTGGAACCGAACACATCAATCAATTGTTCCCGGAAATACTGCTCCTCAGCTTTTGCTCCCTGTTTTTCGAACCACCACGCAAATCTCCCAGCAACGAAGGTAACAACATAAGGATGTCCAAACGGTTGCATCATCATCAGCCCTGAGGTTTCTCCGTTACTGTATTGAATAAAAGGAGGAACGTCAGAGTCAATGTCATCCAGACAGAAAAATAGATTATTATAATTACCCATGGGTAACGCATGAATCGCTTCGAGTTTATTCACCGGCAGAGCAGGCACAAATGTAATTTCGTTTGAACCAAGAACACCCGTGGAAACAGTAAGAATAATTTTGTTCGCCGTAATTTGTCCCTTATTGGTTTCAACACGAATGAGAGAACCTGACCAATCTATGTTTTTGACCACCGTATTTAATTCAACCGGACATTGTTTTCCCTGCTCACTAATCAGGGCACCATACCCGTCTTGCAGCGGATAGTCCTCATGGGTTTCGAAATAGTCAAGCCTGTCAGAAACAGACACCTGATCTGGATCATTGGAGTGCAATAAAGATAACCAATAGGCCTGATAATGACTCCAGCGGCTTTTCTGCTCCATCACATCCCAAAGGGAGCAGTCCCGCGCAGTTTTCCCTGCATTCTCAACCCGCCCCTCAAACTCTGATAGGAACCCGGCGTATTCACGCTCATCTGCCTCGGTTAGCCATTGCCCGTTGAAAAACATGGATGGCTTCTCTTCGAACAGAGTAACGTCATTGGTATGAGTCTCAGATACTTCGTTGCCAATCTGCAGGGATGTTTTCGGAGTCGCCACTGATTCACCGGTCTCATAAGAGTAACCCAATTTATCTGCCCATTGAACATATGGGTTTACAGTGGCCGAGTGCATCCAGTGGCAACCCAGGTCCACGGGATATTTTCCAGACAGCATTTCCGTCAAACCTCGCCCCCCGGTCCGATGGGAAGCCTCAAGTACAACGTGATCAAGACCCCGTTGGCTCGCCAATTCCGAAGCCCCCAGGCCTGCTGCACCTGCACCGATTATGACTAGAGAATAATGTGACATTTACTAGACCGTTAAAGCCGCTGTTGTTATGAAAGAACCCATCATAGTAACCACCTTAATGGATACCCTGTAGTACTACCGGATATCTTCCCGGAAGCAAAAGACCCTGATCATCCAACTTCCATTCACAGAAAATTGAATAAACGTTCAATATATTATATGCTTATTCAAAAAATGACTCAACGAGCACTTACCTGGACCCATCTCTTAAGGAGCATTCCACTGGATGCTCCGGATTACTCGCAATCATCTCTTCCAATATCCTATATCCATGGCAAAAGATACCAGGTTTTCTCCCAAAGATCAGAAAAACTATCGACGCCAGCAGTTGATAGAGGCAACCATCCGTACCATTAGTGAATTCGGTTTATCGAACACCACCATCTCGAAAGTCACTAAGAATGCCAATCTTTCAGCGGGCATTGTGGGATTCTATTTCAAAAGTAAAGAACAACTCCTGCTGGGCACATTGGAACATTTGGACGCTGAATATAATTCACTCATAGAAGACGTATTCTCCTCAACTTATACCCCAGAGGACGTTATTACCCGGTTTATCGAAGTCAGTTTTGGCGAAACACTTTGTAATCTGGACAAAATTTCAGTTTGGCAAGCCTTTTCCGGAGAAAGCCGGGCACGAAATGAATACATGAAGATCTGCGGTGACCATGACGACGCTTTTTATCAGGCTTTGTACCAACAAATAGAACAGTTAAGTCAGCATTACCCTAATACCAGACCATCTCCAGAAGCCATTACCCGAAGCCTAAGAGCACTCATTGACAGCTACTGGCTCGACTATCTGTTCACTCCTGATGCGTTCGACAGGAATTCTGCCTGTCAGATCTGTCTGGACATGTTAAATGCAGTCTTTCCCAGGCACTTCAGCTCAGCAAAACAAAGCCGACTAAACCAAAACCCAGAACATAACCCAGGACATGACGACGAACATAACGACGTTCTTTCTCCCTGGACCTATACTGACCCCGAATTCCACGAACTTGAGAAAAATACGCTTTTCAGAAAAAGCTGGCAATTGGTTGGCCATGTCAGTGAACTAGCACAAACACCAAGCTACCTTAGCTTCGACGCACTAGGAGAACGAGCAGTTGTAATCAAAGACCACCAAGGGAACATTCGTGCCTTTCACAATGTGTGTCGCCATCGCGGAGCAAAGCTGCTGGATGGAAATAGTGGCCAATGCCCCCATGCCATTAGCTGCCCATTTCACGGATGGACCTATAAGCTTGATGGGGAACTGATTGGTGTTCCTGCCGAAAGCACATTCCCCGATCTTGATCGTTCAAACAACGCATTGGTGTCCATCGATCTCGAAATCTGGCAAGGATTTATTTTTATCAGGTTTATTCAGGGAGAAGAAGGTCTTGCTGAAAAAATGTCGCCCGTTTCATCACTACTGGATCCGTATCAACTGGAGTCAGTAGAACTCATTGCCGGAACCCGATACGCAGATCGAAGGCCTTATAACTGGAAAGTCATCCATGATATCGACAATGAAGGCTATCATGTTCCTATGGGACACCCCGCACTGCAACAACTTTATGGCATGCATTATGAAGATGGAATGGTAGAAGATATCGCTGTTTCCAAAGCCTACCTGAATGAGAAACCTGGAAAAATATGGAGCGTCAGAAACTACCAAAACCTGTTGCCACACTTTGACCACCTACCTGAAGAAAACCAGAAACTGTGGTTGTACATTGGAATCAGTCCAAACATGGTGCTCGGACTGTATCCCGATAGTATTGAGTTTTACATGACATTGCCAATCTCCACCAAAGAAACAGTTTATCGTGGTGCAGCTTACGCCCTGCCAGATCCGCGAAAAGGAATGGACGCTATTCGGTATTTGAATCGGCGAATCAATACATCAACAGAAAAAGAAGACGAGAGCTTTGTCAACTGGATGCAGGAAGGACTTCGATCCAGCGTATTCGAACAACGCAATCTCTCAACACTGGAATCCGGAGTTAAGCATTTCCACCAATACATCATGCAACAGATCCCGGTGGGTCGGCTAAAGCACCATCCAGGGAATGGCAACGTAACCACAACAAATCATGACATGCTTATGCAATGACCCAGCAATTCAGATCACGCCTATACTGTTGTGTCGAAAACAAAATCAGAGATAAAGGCAAGGGTGTAGGATCAGGTTACATCCCGATCCATCGGTGAGCAAATCTCAATGAGGAATCCGTCGGGGTCTCGAACGTAGGCCGTGGTTTGTCCCCAGGGTTCGTCTCTAACCTCCTGAACAAGCTCCGCCCCGGCTTCCATTGCCCGGGAAACTGCTATTTCCACTTCCGGAGTTTCAAAAGCGATTTCAAATGTCGGCGAGGCGGGGTTCGCTGAAACAACGCTTTTACCCAGGCTGGACATCAGCGTCAGAGAGGAAAACGACAGAGTGGTTGCCCCGGTATCCAACTCTCCATAGTCACCCGCATCGTGGAGCATTTTCGTCTCAAACCCAAATGCACGCTGGTAGAAATCCAAAGACTCGGCCACATCTGTCACATAAAGGATGGTGTATTTCAGTTTCATGATTTACTGTGTACTGCTTACTGATCACTAACGATTATCTGGTGGTTATCTCTTTGGAGAATATCTATCTGGTTACTCGCTCAATTAGCTTCCACTCGCCTCCCAAGATCGTCCAATCCGGTTCTTAGTTGGTCAAAAACACCCCCTTCCCTATTATGCTGCAACAACTGGGTATTCAAACCTCCCTCCGTAGAAAGATCCTGTAGCGCTTCAGCGAAACGCTGTTTCCCATCCTTATCCATCGCATCCAGATACCCCGACAATAAGGAAACCACATAGATTTCTGATTTTATCTGGTCACCTGTTTTTTGCCCTAGCCACTGGCTTGCCGTATCCAGCATACACATTGTGGTCGACAGAATCACCGTCGCTGCAAAATGTGGACCAATCGCAGATTCATCGTTCGCCGTAATAATTTCATTTTCAGCACCAAATAGCGTTTCTGATGCCCTCGATTCGGGATATACAGGAAGGGGGCAATTACCGGTTTCAATAAAAGGCAAAGGAATGGTCACACAGGGGTTTTCCGCCGGAGCAATTAGCTCGGCAACCTCATCAAGGCTGATATCCGCCATTACACTGATGACTACCTGATCATGACGAAAATCCAGCTCAGGCAATTCATCTTTCGCCACCTTCGCCAATAAACACAAAAATACAGTGTCTGATCTATCAATGATGGATTGATTGCTCTCGATTGTCACATTTTCAAATTCCAGGCTCAGTCGAGTCGATACCTCTTTTGATTGTCTGGAAACCGAAATAATTGAGTCCGGAAACTGACGCACCAATGATCGGATCATCGGTTCACCAATTTTCCCGCAGCCGATAAAGCCGATGCGTTTTGGATGGGCTGAGTTAGTATTGCCTTGATAATATTGATTCATTTTTCTATTTCACTCGGTTCCAGTTCATTGTAATCAGTCTGTCATAATAAGTCAATGACATGCATTAATGACCCCCATTACAGCTAACTTTTCGCCGTAAGCCGGGCACATCAAATTCGGTCGTTACCAATCAATCCCAACGAATTTGTTACTATCAATACGGCGCAACAAATGCGATAGGAGCCAAGGAAACAGTGGCCTATACCAATGCCCTTTTCTGTTTGGCAATTGCAATCAGTGGCGCAATGGCGTCATGAATTTCACGGCAAACAATCGCTCCCTTTTCTCTTAGAACGGACTCTACATCTATCGGTAACGAGGAATCTGATTCTTCAGGAATTTCGTTCAACTGCCCACCCATCAGAATTGGAACCTGGATGCCTTTCTCGGTTAGCTCGTCTATCAGTTGATCGTAATAAGTCAATGCAACACCGTTATAGGTCGTCAAAGCGATCACATCAGCACCGTGGGCCTCAGCAATTCCGGCCAAAGAATCAGGGTCCGTGGAAACACCGCCATCAATGAGTGTTAAACCAATACCGCGAAAAACACCTTCGAGTAACAACTTACTGTGCTCATGAACATCGGTGGTTGCAATAAGCAATTTAATTCCACAATCCTTTAGCTGATCGCTGTTGTGATGTTTGAGACTTTCCAGGTTTTTTCGCACCAGTTTATCGAGTTCAACAACAATGTCGGAAACTACCCAGGACTTACGTCTATTCCTCTCATCATCCCAGTCACCTGGGCCATACCACCTTTCTAACTGCTTACCACCAATTCGACGTATTGCCAGAAACATCTCGAAGGGGTTTTTTGTATCAATTCCCCCCTCTTCGAAACCGGAAAGCAGATGTTCAACGAAATAGTTAGCCCCCTTTAGCAAAGTAGCGACCTGAGCATCCACTTCCTCCATATTGAAAAACATAGACAAATCACGGCCAGAAGATATCAATCTGTCACCAGCGAGCTGGGCATCGATAATTTCATCAATATCCGGAATTCTTTGGTTTTCAGTCACCGGGACCGGATTTATTGCATGCCCACTCGGGCTGGCAAACTGCCCAACAATGTCCACCAAAAGATAGCCGGGCAAACTGGCATAATTCTCTGCATCATTCCCCTGATAGCTCACCGTATTTCCATAGATCATACTTCCCGGTTGATCACTCACCTGACTCAAGGCTTTTTGAAAGGCAAAGCGGGACAGAGGATTACTATAATGGTGCCCAAAACAATGGGTGACATTTCCCCCATCAACTCCTCAATCAGATATTTCTCGACTATCGCCGCACCCAATGCGCAGGACAGATCGTTAAACACCGCTGCAAACCCGTCATCCAGATTTGAATGCACCAAAACGTCCACGGGTTGTGCCGCCATTAATGCAATCGCAGTTAAAGTCGACCGGGTTGTTTCTATGTCATTTAGCCATCCCGGCAGACGAAATGTGAAATACTGACCGAGGTTCCCAATCACTGTGGATCCCGCGGACAGTGCAAATTGTGTGTTTTCCAGGGCAGCAGGAAACCCCAGGACGAAGTCCCCAAAATGGGAGGCCACTGGGGCAGAATTGGCAATATCAACAAACTCTTCAACAGAATCCAGAATCAGACCGGTTCCCCGTAGTTGTTCGCTACGGATTGATCGAGGAAAACCCATGGACCAATCCAGACACAAACCATATCGATCTACATAAACTCCTTTCACCTGGGTTTTCTCATAGATCTCTGCAAACGCCCTTTTGCTCTTATTTCTGTCACGAAAACCCATATGAGCATGTTTCATTACCACGCCCTGGGACATCATTCGCTGTTTATATTCCGACTCACTACCACACTGGCACGCAAGCAGAAACTCAGAGTGACCAACGCCCCATGTCTCAGCCATTTTTCTGCCGACACTCTGAATTTCCCTGTAATCGGGTAATTCCGATTCTGGAAAAACCTGCGCCCTCAATTGCTCATTCACACGCTATCCTCAGATAACTTAAATCTCAGGTAACTCAAATTCATAGATATTTCCGGGTAAAGTATTCCGTGTGTGCCTGGTAGAAATGCCAGCTTCCCTCATTGTTGAAAACCTGAACGTGCATTATTCGTCATTTAGACCATCTGTCTTATCAGATTTTTCAGGAACTGATCGCATTTCCCAAGCTGAGCGCGAGAAACAAACTCATCAGGTTTATGCCCCTGATCCATGGAGCCTGGGCCACAGACAACTGTTGGAACACCAAGTCGATGCTGAAACAGCCCCCCTTCTGTTCCAAAACCAAGTTTCAGAATCTCGTCTGAATCAATCAATGATTGCACTAGACGTACCACTTCTTCTTCCGGGGAAGTATCGAGGGCAGGATATTGATTAAACACATCAATGCTGATCCCGGCCTCTGGAAATTGTTCGCTATACTGATCAACTATAGCCTGAGCCTTTTGGCGTATTTCAGTAAGAATCCCCTCAGGGTCATCTGATTTCAGATTACGGATTTCAAACCTGAATAAGCACTCCCGGGGAATAATATTAAGCGCGGTTCCTCCTTCAATTGTACCCACGTGCAGAGTCGAGTAAGGAACATCATAGTGATGATCAGAAGAACCTGATTTCAGCCCCTCCTGAATATCCCGAATAACGTTAATCATATCTGAAGCAAGATAGATTGCATTCAAACCGCTGGTCGTTAATGCAGAATGGGCCTCCACTCCCCGGCAAACACAAATAGCCCCCGTCTTGCCCTTATGGGCCACCGCTGCTTTCATTTCCGTCGGTTCACCCACGATACAAAATGCCGGTTTGTTAGGTGCTGATTCCAGCATATCGACCATGCTCCGGACGCCAACACAACCAATCTCCTCGTCATAGGAAAATGCAAGATGAATCGACCTTTTGAGATCCAATTCCATGGCATCGGGCACCGCGGCCAGCACCGCAGCGATGAAACCCTTCATATCCGTGGTCCCTCTACCGTATAACCGGTCTTCCTTCTCCGACATCGTGAATGGTTCCACCGTCCAGTTCTGTCCGTCGATGGGAACGACATCTGTATGCCCCGACAGCATGACACCCGGCGAATCTACCGGACCAAAAGACGCATACAGATTCGCCTTGTTTTTTCCATCATTAAAAATTAACGTGGACTCAATACCTAAATCGTCAAGGTACGATTTGATGTATTCAATTAAGGCAAGATTACTGTCCCGGCTTACCGTGGGAAAGGAGACCAACCGCTGTAGAATTTGTTCCGTTTTTGTCATGATCAGATGATGGTTCCAGGTGGTCGACTGTGTATTCTGTTTATTTCATGTCAATTTCAAGACTATTTCAAGGCCATTGCAAGGTCAGGTCAGGTTAAGTCATTGTGACTCTGAGCGACTTTCAGCATGGGTTAACTTCATTAACGAAGATTCAACGAACTGCCAAACAATCCCTTTGCCATGGAAATTCCCACTTCTTCCGCAAACTTTTCGACCACTGATTGTCTGACGGTGTAATCCAATATCTTTTCAGCACCAATAACATCCCTGGCGACCTGCTCCAGGGTACCAAAATCATCAATTAGGCCGAGTTCCTGTGCCCGCTCACCACTCCAGAACAGACCGCTAAAAATATCAGGATCATCAGCGAGACGATTTCCTCTACCGGTCTTCACCGCATCAATAAATTGTTGATGGACTTCATCCAGCATTCTGATCGCATGCTCATTTTGCTCTTCATTGATAGGAGAAAATGGATCCAGAGAGCCCTTATTCTTCCCCGCAGTGAGAAGTCGGCGCTCAACGCCCAGCTTTTTCATTGATTCAACGAAGCCAAAGCCATCCATCAGGACCCCGATAGATCCGACAATGCTAGCGGGATGGGCATAAATCTGATCCGCAGCGACAGCAATGTAATATCCACCTGATGCGCAGATGTCTGAAGCAGTCACATATACCGGTTTATTCGGGTACAGGGTTTTCAGCCGATAAATTTCTTCGTTAATCTGCGCAGAATGAACAGGCGAACCGCCTGGACTGTTTATATTGATGATTACACCAATTGACGCTTCTGAGTCAAAGGCACTTTGCAATGCAAAATTGACCATTTCAGCGGATTCACCATTGGGTCCAATCTCCCCGTTAATTTCCACCAATGCAGTATGTCTGTTCTCAGTGATCGAGCCAAATATATCCAGTTGTGAAAAAATGATGATTCCGATATATCCCAGAATCACCAATTTAAACAACATTCCCCATCTTCTTCTATGTTTTCTTTCCCTAAGATAGTCCTGGGCGAGCAGAGATAGAATTCGGGTATTTTCAACACTCTGATACTGCGTCCCAGTAGTCGAGGAATGACTTACATTGTCATCAGCGCTGTTATTCCCAACCGATCTTTTTTTACCGAATATCAATTTTTTCCTCTTGTTTGCTATTTAGCTTTTCAGATATGAGTCAGATACCGAGTAGATATGGAGTAGACATGGGCCTACCGGAAGCGGTCAGCAGACCGGATTGAAGGCTCTGGGCAATGTACCAGACCAAACCGGTAGACCAACCCAGACATCCCCCAAAACAGGTCCCACTAAAACCGTTGAAACATGAGCCTGAAGCCAGAATCTGAAGTCAATACCTGAAGTCGAGATCTGAAGTCAAAGATGGAATAACCTATTCTCTTCAAATATCAGAAATACTGCTCTTTACATACATCAAACCGCATCAATCTCTTCAAGATGAGTAATCTCACTTCGAGACAGTCCCAATACCTCTGACAATACTCGATAGGTATCTTCGCCATGGAGCGGCGGTGCCTTGCGATATTCTACCGGAGTTTCAGAGAACTTCAGCGGATTACCAACTCCCGCAACTGTACCAGAAAGTGGATGATCTAATTTAATTTCCATTTCCCGGGCCTTTACTTGTTCATGGGCAAAGGTCTTGTCGATGGTATTAATCGCAGAACAGGGAACACCGACTTTAGGTAAGCCGTCAAGCCAATAGTCCCCAGGAAATTTAGCAATTTCCCTTGCAATCAATTCAGACAGGCTTTCGCGATTTTGATTCCTCGCAGGATTCGTTTGATACAAAGGGTTATCAATAAGTTCAGGCATGCCGATAAACTCGCACAAAAACCCAAATTGTCGATCATTACCAACGGCGATAATCACCTCACCATCACTGGTAGGGAATGGTTGATAGGGTGCGAGATTGGGATGCCAGTTTCCTGTACGCTGGGGAACCTTGCCACCAATGAGATAGTTGGTTGCCTGGTTCGCAAGCCAACTTACCTGGGTATCTAACAATGCCAGATCGATATATTGCCCCTTTCCACTTGCATGACGGTGATGTAATGCTGACAAAATACCAATTGCGGCATACATACCCGTGGTCAAATCAGAAATTGCAACCCCAACTCGCTGGGAGCCCCCTCCTGGAACATGATCTGGTTGGCCGGTAATACTCATGAGTCCGCCTAATCCCTGAATCAGGTAGTCATAACCTGGCTGATTTGCCATGGGTCCGGTTTGCCCGAATCCGGTAATCGATAAATAAATCAATTGAGGATTGATGAGCTTGAGACTTTCATAGTCCAGCCTCATTTTCGCCAACCCGCCCACTTTGAAATTCTCGATAAAGACATCTGACTCAGCAACAAGCTTCCGCAGCACCTCCAGGCCTTCGTCTGATTTAAGGTTCAGCTTAATAGAGGATTTGTTTCTATTAGCACTCAAATAATAAGCTGATTCACTGGTTTCGATACCGTTTTCGTCTTTTAGCCACGGCGGCCCCCATTGGCGGGTATCATCTCCCCGATCCGGATTTTCAACCTTGATGATATCTGCTCCGAGGTCGCCAAGTATTTGCGTACACCAGGGACCCGCCAACACTCGAGTCAAGTCAAGGACACGAATTCCTTTTAACGGCGCTGTCATTGCTAAACCCGCTCAAACAGCGCAGCAATACCCTGCCCACCACCGATGCACATAGTGGTCACACCAAATCGACCCTGAGTTCTCTCTAGCTCACTGATGGTTTTTTCGCTAATCACCACACCGGTCGCACCCACTGGGTGACCCAGTGAGATCCCACTTCCATTTGGGTTAACCTTTTCCTCGGGAAGATCAAGATCCCGTACAACGGCGATGGCCTGAGCAGCAAATGCTTCATTAACTTCCCAGACATCGATATCTCCAATAACCAGATCTGTGTCTGTCAATAGATTCCTGACTGCAGGCACAGGGCCAATTCCCATGTATTTAGGTTCCACACCAGCAAAAGCATACTTAAGGAGTTTCGCTCTGGGCCTCAAACCAGCATCTTCACATCGCTGTCTATCCATAAGAACCATGGCAGCAGCGCCATCATTTATCCCCGATGCGTTCCCCGGAGTAACGGTTCCATCCTCTTTAAAAACCGGACGTAATCTTTGCATGTCCTCAATCTTGCCGTTAAATCGAACGTGTTCATCCTGTTCAAAGAAAGTATTGCCCTTCTTTGAGCGAAGTTCAACTGGCAGGATTTGATCTCTGAAATACCCCTGTTCCATTGCATATTGCGCTCGCTGATGACTGCGTAAAGCCAATTCATCTTGCTCCTCCCGACTCACTCCCCATTTCTCGGCGATATTTTCAGCTGTCACCCCCATGTGATATTTCTCCATGGGGCAATGCAATGCTGCCACCATCATATCGATTAGCTGTCCATCACCGAGGCGATTTCCGAACCGCGCTCCGGTGGCGAGATACCCACCGCGGCTCATGACCTCGACCCCTCCAGCAACGGCAGTATGGCAAATGCCGAGTTCGATTTGCTGGGCTGCAGTGATGATGGCCTGGAGTCCGCTACCACATAATCGATTGATGGTTAAAGCTGGGGTGTGATGATGTAACCCGCCTTCTAACGCAGCTACCCGGGAGATATACATATCTCTGGCCTCGGTATGAATCATGTTTCCGATCACACAATGCCCAACAGTTTGAGCATCAATGCCAGCCCTGGAAACAGCTTCCCGGACCACAGCCGAAGAAAGTTGTGCCGGAGTATATTTTTCAAGCTACCACCGAAATCACCCACCGCAGTTCTAACACCACTTACTACAACTACTTCGTTTTTTACCATTACCTTCATCCTAAAATAGACAGGTTATTGTTCATGTTATTGTTCATGCGGCCTCTTACTGTCTGCTCAAGAAGCCGTTTTACAATGCCTGATTTCGTTAATTGTCTCTATCAAATAAGCTCTATCAAACAAACTCTGGCAAACACACTTTGGAGTCTAAACCTCAAACCTTTAGGGCTTATACCCAGTTTAAATACTGTAACACCCTTGATGTTTAGACCGTTACCCTTTCAGCTATTGCCTTCAGTTATGCTGTCTCAACGATTATCGCTGTGTGTTGTTACGCTATTATTACGTTAGTTATTACATTAGCGACTACTGTTTCAGCTCGTCCAGATTCCTGAAATACTCCAGCGCCTCAGGATTCGCCAATGCCTCGGTATTCTTCACCTCATCGCCATGAACAATATTACGAACTGCTAACTCGACGATCTTTCCACTTAGGGTCCGAGGGATATCCAGTACTGAAATAATTTTCTTTGGCACATGCCTGCGGGTCGTGTTGTTTTGGATCGTTTGGCGAATTCTCGACTGCAACTCATCCGTAAGGTCCACCTCCGGTTGCAGTATTACAAATAGAATAATTCGCACATCGTCTTTCCATATTTGTCCAATGCACAAACTTTCGAGAACTTCTTCTACTTTTTCTACCTGGCGATAGATCTCCGCAGTTTCGATTCGTACTCCCCCTGGATTTAACACCGCGTCCGATCGACCATAGATGATCAAACCATCCTGTTGGGTAATTTCAGCATAATCACCTTGAGCCCATACGTTTTCGAATCTGGAAAAATAGGCATCATAATATCGCGAACCATCCTTTTCTCCCCAAAACCCAATAGGCATACATGGAAATGGTTTAGTACAGACCAATTCGCCCCGCTGACCAATCACAGATTCACCCTCAACATACACATCCACTGCCATTCCCAATCCACGGGTTTGAATTTCACCACGGTGAACCGGTCGTAACGGACATCCCAGGACAAAACATGAAACAATGTCCGTTCCGCCCGATATGGATGACAGCATAACGTCAGGCTTTATGCTGTCATAAACATAATCAAAACTTTCTGCCGCCAGAGGAGAGCCCGTGGAGAGAACAGCCCTAAGTGCTGAAAGATCGCAATCTTCGTCCGTATGGGGCTGTATTCTCGCTTTTTTGCAGGTCGAGATATATCTCGCACTGGTGCCGAACACAGAAATTTTCAATTCCGATGCCAGCACCCATAAAGACTTACGTTTTGGATAGAATGGCGAGCCATCATACAAAATCAACGTACAACCACTGGCCAACCCTGTAACCAGCCAATTCCACATCATCCACCCACAAGTGCTGAAATAGAATAACCGATCGTCCCTGGTGACATCCGTGTGCAATTGATGCTCCTTTAAATGTTGAAGCAGGGAACCACCCGCACTATGGACAATACACTTGGGTTTTCCTGTCGTACCGGACGAATAAAGAATATATAACGGATGATCAAAAGGTAATTGTGCAAAGCTCATTTCACTACGATCAGTGTGAAACGCATCGAACCGCACCACCTTCCCCATACCGTGTTTCTGCGAACTGAAATGTGATTCCAAATCAGGATCGGGAGAAAGAAAAGGCACGATTACAACTTTTTCAATGCTGTCAATACCGCTGGCAACAGAACCAACTGACTCCAGGACCTCAATTTCTTTTCCTGCATAGTAGTATCCATCGATAGCAAACATCACTTTGGGTTGGATTTGATCAAATCGTTCGAATACACCTTTAACTCCAAAGTCAGGAGAACAGGATGACCAGATCGCGCCAATACTGGCGGTGGCCAATAATGCGACGATAGTTTCGGGGCTGTTAGGCATATAACCTGCAACGCGGTCACCCTTCTGAACCCCTAATGATTCCAGAAGATGCTGACACCGCACCACCATCTGATAAAGTTCCCGATAAGAGACCTCCCGACGCGTACCGTTTTCCGTGCTAGATATCATTGCTAATCTATCATCACGATATCGAAGACAGTTCTCTGCGTAATTTAACCTGGCCCCACTAAACCACTGGGCTCCCGGCATTGCATCGGGATTCACCAGCACTTCATCATGGCGACGACTGGACTTTACGTCGCAGTAATCCCATAACGTTTCCCAGAAATCCGGACTAGACTCTACACTCCAGTTATAAAGAGAATCATAGTTGTGGACCTGGGGCGTTTTTTGTCTAACCAACTGAATAAACTCGCTTAAGCGCGATTCTTTCATCGCCTTTTCGGAAGGTCGCCACAGAACATCACCTTGATTACTCATGTTGTCTACTCTTTAGAGTGGTCTTGTTATGTATTATTGTTGGGTATTATCGGTATGTACGTTTGATGTGTACCCATGCTGTATTTTATTAGCATGCCCCTACCCATGATTTGCCCTGGTGGCTTGCCCTAATGACTTGCCTACCGAATGATTTGCTGTCTGACGATTACTACTAATATCTGGTGAGAGCGCTCCAGACTATATGGCCTCTATCTCCCTATTTTGAAATCAGACCTCATCAGGTAAGCGGACTGAATCCGGACTGGATCCAGAATTTAGATCCAGAGGAGCAACAATCTACGTCAATCAGCAAAATCAGCCTGAATTAACAGGGAAATGAGTTGGGTCAGACGAACCGAGGCAGATACACCAGTACCGACAAACTAATCGATAAACTAATATTGGGACTCTGGAACGTGGACTACTAGCCCATCCAGGTCATCCGTAATACTAATCTGACAGCTCAAACGACTTGTGTCATCAACATCTTCAGCGAATTCCAGCATGTCGCTCTCCAAATCCTCCATTTTCGCAAGCTTTGGCATCCATTCTTTATCAATGTGGACGTGACAGGTGGCGCAACTACAGACACCACCACATTCGGCAAGAATACCCGCGAACCCACTACGTCTCGCTAACTGCATCACAGTGGTTCCAGTCTCTGCTTGAATTTCATGTACTGAGTTATCCGCCAGGATAAATTTAATGTTAGGCATTGATTCTAAATCGTGTATTGAGCTGTGAATTTTGAGTGGCGCATTATCCCACAACCATTTTTCCAGCATCAACAGGAGAATTCAGTATAAAAAAGAAAACTATCCCTGCCGAACAACGAATCGTCGTTGACAAAATAGGTGACAATGGGTTTCTGGATCTCAAACGGAGCATTCGTTTTTTAGGAAAACCCCAATATAAGTTCGTCCATGAGCAGATTCAGTGCGCCGAACCCCGGCTCCAAATTCAAATTGGAAACACATAAAAATGCGAAGTGAACAGCTCATGAAACACAAGAAGATCGACGTATATGGATGCCTGAATAAGTGTCCTCAAAATAGATATCCCAACTGTGATGACCTATATGGGTGCTGTAGGCTAATGGCCTTACCAGAGTGGCATTATTAGGAGTCTTATATCAGTGATTTCGATGGTGTAAGTAATTTTGACGGAAGTTCTGGCTTTTCTCGAGTGCTATCGTCGAACCAGAAAAACGAATAAGAACGATAAAGCCCTAACTGACCAGCCCTGGGTGCTGGCCTGAAAGGGCAATAAATCTGGATAAAACCAGGTCTGTTTGTTGTTTATTTGTAGCTTATCTGTCGTTTATAAGTCGAATATCTATTGAATGTTTACACAAGGTTTAGTTCACTCGCGCATTCGGTATAGGGTAGCCTAACGAATCCTGATGGGCATACGCCTGATGACAGGCATGACAAAAACCTGGGCCATCAACGGAAAGCTTTTTACCATTTGGCTTAACTCCAGTATATTCCCATCCACCAGTCGCGGATGCAGAGTCACCAACCTTGGTCATAATAAGCAAAGGTCCTTTTTTCCATTTACCTTTTGACTTAATAGTAAAGCTTTCTTTCGCAATGACCGTTCCCACGGGCGCTGCACCGCCGTCGTATTTAACATAAGCATCATATCCAGCAGCATTCACATAGGTCATAAGATGTTGACCACTGTGAACTCCAGGTGCCGCAGGAAATTTCGAGGCTTGTTTCCAATCAACATAAGCGGTACCTACTTCGCTTCCTTTTTTACCATAACCTGCCTGCAACTTTGGTTGGATGCAACTGTAAAACTCCGACATCTGAGCCTCCGACACATCGCCAGAAAGATCTGGCACCTGACATTTAGCCGCGAAACCTGGAGTGCTATACCAAACACTCAAGGCGAATATGGTGCCAAATACTGTACGAATCTTCATGTTATTTCCTCAAGCAGGTCTGTTTCAAATTTGCAAAATTTATATTCACTAATCGATGAACCAGAAGGACTGGGTTTCAAATCGCCAGCACCACCCCGCTAGCGCCATCCGTTGAGGTCATCAATTAGCGATTTCGACCTACTCGAATAGCGTTAGTTCACCAGAAAAATAATATTCTGTTATCAAGGCTCAACATCGGCTATCCAGCCATCCCCGGTTATGATCATTAGAGTATGGCAAAAGTCCCACCGTTTTGAATGAAAACTGTCTCAGCATCCTGATCAAGACAGGAACCCCAACGTTATTCTCCTTGGGGGGTGCCTATTAGTTTATTGGGCGGATGCCTATTAATTCATCGTTGTCTGGTTGTACATTATCCAGTTAACCTAAATCCAATTCTCTATGGTCTGATAGCTTTTTTCTTTGGTCGATTTTTTCTAACTGTTTGACCTAAACGGCCTTCCTGTACCTTAATCATTGCGCTTTTCGGTTCATCACTTAATCCCATTTCCATGGCTTCCAGGTAAGTGCGAATCATGGTGTCCATCAATGGAGTCTCCGCCCCTAACATTTTTACGATATCCTGAGCGTTCTAAATATCTTTAAATGCAGCCCCCATAGGAAAATCATTTTCAAAACAACCTTCCATTATCCTGGGAACAAAATGCTGGCTTGCGAAACTACGGGAGCTTCCGGACATAACCACATTGGCTAATTGCTCTGGATCCAGACCAGCTTTAACCGCCACGGGCATAATTTCACAAAAACCAGCAATATTAATGTTATACATCATATTGTTCACCGCCTTCATCATTTGCCCCGTTCCTGGTTCCCCACAATGGATGACGGTCTCTCCCATGAGGTCCAATAAAAAGCGGGATTTTTCAAATGCCCACTGTGGTCCTCCAAACATCATTGTCAATGTTCCATCCATGGCCTTTTGGGGTAATCCGGAAACCGGACAATCGCAATAGGTCATGTTAGCGGCTGAAACCCGCTGGGCGATTTCCAGCATCGAATTATAATTCAATGTAGACGTATCAATGATCAGTAATCCTTCCCGACCGCCGTCCAAAACACGGCCGGTTTGAAACAGTACTGATTCGACTTCCGGGGTAAATGGCAGGCAGATAAAAAGCAAATCCACATTGCCCGCCAATTCTCCCGCAGAACTCGCCTCGGTCGCCCCTGCTGCCACCAATTGCATCCGGGCGGCATGGGAAAGATCATAAACACCAAGATCGATCTCAGATTCCAGGAGATTCAACGCCATTCCCATTCCCATGTTGCCGAGGCCAATGAATCCTATCTTTACATCCGTCATCACTATTGTCCGTGTTGAATTTAATTCTTAAGTGAAATCCACCAAATAAATTTAATACCAAATGGATTTGATAAGGTAGCAGAATAACACGTCCGTTTACGCTGTAACATTACCAGGAAAATGATCACTCAAAATGATCACGCAAAGCGATCCAGAGGACTGCTCACCAATGGTGGGCATGGAAGTCAATGGATTCAGCCACATAAGAAATGGCCATATCGGGTAGCCGTCAAAGAGATAATGATGTTTAAATTCGACACCGTATCGTTATCTGATAAGCTGCCTGTATTACTACTCATTTTGACTTCATAACCCATGATGGAAAAAGAAATCGATGAATTGATCATCAAGCTGCATGATAGCGGTTTCATTGCCAATAAAAGCCTCGCCACTACACTAACACTCATGGAGCACCTGTCCCGCCCGCTACTTATAGAGGGAGAGCCCGGTGTGGGTAAAACCACAATCGCGTCCGCGTTATCTCAGGCCAGGGATACCTCCCTTATTCGGATCCAGTGCTTTGAAGGTATTGACGCGTCTTCCGCATTGTACGAATGGAATTACACCCGACAACTATTATCCATCAGGCTCAGCGAGCAGCGGGAAAAACAGATAACTGAAAGCGATTTATACAGTGAAGAGTATCTTCTGGAAAGACCGCTACTTGCCTCCATTCGTCAGTCTGTCTCTCCAGTATTGCTCATCGACGAAATAGATCGCGCTGATGAGGCATTCGAAGCATTTTTGCTAGAGGTGCTATCCGAGTTCACAATATCCATTCCCGAAATAGGCACACTCAAGGCAACTACGATACCCCGAGTTATACTGACCTCCAACGGCACTCGTGAGTTAAGCGACGCCCTCCGAAGGCGCTGCCTATACCACTATGCCGACTATCCAGACCATCATACCGAGCTGTCCATTCTTAAGAGCCATCTACCTAACGTGGCCCATCTTCTACTTGAGCAAGTCACCTTTTTCGTCCAACAGATGCGAACATGGGAAATGATAAAGCGACCCGGTGTAGCCGAGACACTTGACTGGGCAAAAGCGTTATGCGGATTCGATATTACTGATCTTCGCCACCATTCCTCTCTTTTCGAGACAACTCTATCCTGTCTTATTAAGACTCATGAAGATCAAAATATTGCTAATTCCGATGCTCTCGGCAAAATTATCCTGCCAGGGTCACCCATAGAAGCAGGTCTCCGGGAGGCACAGGTATCAGAGCCTCTATTAGAAGAGCTCAGCTCCCAGACAGACCACGGCTAATGGAATATTGGTTTAACGCTACCTCTATAAATCTGATGACAGGTTCCATGAAACCCAGCAATGATAAAGGCGATGACAGAGATGATGACCGAGGTGATGGCAGAGACCATAGCGAATGATGGATATGTCTTTGGATAGCTTCGTAAGGTCAAGAATCAGCGGCTTCATTGAATATTTACGGGAAACGAACTTTCAGGTCAGTCTGGAGGACAGTATCCTAATTGGCCAGACCCTCGAAAAACTGTCTTTTCCAAACCCCGTTCTAACAAAGCACATGTGCCGAGCTATCTGTTGCCAGACCCAGATTCATTGGAGGGAGTTCGATCACCTTTTTGAAAAATACTGGTTTCACTCCAACCTCCCCCATGAATCCGATGTTAATGATGCTATCTCACCGGACCCCGGAAGCCTGTCAAAAGGCCCGGGTGGTCTCACTGGAATGAGCACTGGTTCACAGGAAGCGGACCTCTTCGCCCATGATAATGAAAACTCACCCACTGGTGCAGATAGGCAAACGACTGTGGCTAAAGCAGATTTTCGTTTTTTGAAAGATGCGGGAGCAATGAAGCGAATAGAAATACTGACTGAACGATTAGCAAAACAGATTCGTCCACGGATCAGCCGGCGCAGGGAGATATCAGGAAATCCTGGCAGAATTGCATTGGGACCTACCCTCAAAGCCAGCATAAAAACTGGGGGTGTCCCGCTGCTGCCCGTATTCACCAAGCGAAAACATGAACCACCTCACTTAGTCGTTTTGCATGATGTCTCACATTCGATGACGTTCAATAATCCATTACTCTTTCGATTTACCCGAGGACTGATTCAGCATTTCGATAGCGCTGAGGCATTTATCTTTCACATGCACCTGTACCAAGTGACACACCCATACTACGCGAACCTTCCATTAGCAAAATGCAGGAAAGACTCGAGCAAAACAATCGCATGTGGTTTGGAGGAACTTGCATCGCAGATTCATTACAGGAGTTTCGCATTAGGCATTCCAAAAAAAGATTGAAGTCGGAATCCACGGTTATCATTATTAGCGACGGCATTGATTCCAACGAATCGCAAAAACTAACCAGCGAATTGACTCTACTTAAACAGCGATGTCGACGGATTTTCTGGTTGAATCCCATGTTAGAAAGACCAGGTTTTAACATCCAAAAGGAAGCCGTTCTGAACGTAAAAAGAAACGTGGATTTTCTACTCCCAGCCCATAGCCTCGATGCATTACAACGCTGCACCAGAGCACTGATGAGATGTTGATTAGGTGAGATATTGGTTAGGTGAGATATTGGTTAGACGAGATGTTGGCTAAAATGTAGATAACAAAATGCGAGAGAAGACCTTGTCCGACCGATTACGCACCGGGATCCCTACTAACCACAACAACCTATTGACTGGATTCCCAGGTATTCCCTTAAAAAATGGGACCCGGTTATGGACGACAACCATGGATAATAGCCTTAGACAATGACCATGGACAATAACCACGAGCATGGCACACAAACACAGGATATGAATATGGGCATTGATACAGGGATATAAGGACTGGAAAACATTTGTACGGCAATATCGGTTAATATTGCATTGTTTGCCTGATTAACGTCATTCAACATTGACATATCCCTAACCTGGAATTATTGAACGTGAATCTGACTCAACCCCGCATCTCTCATTCCCACTCATCCCTTGTAACATCCCCGACAGGGAAAATAGAAACCCTGGTAAAGAGGGTAATAAAAAACAAACTCGTTGCTTTATCCGCTGCTCTCATCTCGATTACCCTCCTCCTCGGCGTTCCGGCTACAGGCTTTTCCAATACTGGCGAGGATATAGAAACATTAATTAAAAAGGGGAGTTTGATGCCGCACTAGTGATAGTAGAAGATGGTCTGGCAGAAAATCAAAACAATGAAAAACTGCTATTACAAAAGGGATTCATTCTTATTAATCTTCAGCGACTTGATGAAGCCGAAGCATTCTATATTGATCTGGTCAAACGCATGCCCGACCAACCAGAACCAATGAATAACCTGGGAGCAACCTATCAACTACAAAACAAATTGACGGCAGCGGTAAGACAATTTAATGAAACGATTCAGAAGTTTCCTGATTTTGTCGCCGCTTATGAAAATCTCGGTGATACCTATGTCAGAATCGCTGCAAATCAATATGCCGCGGGATCAACATTAGATAGCAATCATAAAACGTTGCTCGCCAAAGCAAGACTTAGCCATCAATTCCAACTCGTTGCGCAACAACATTCAGCCTCCTCGCCTGGCGCCCTTTCAACGTCCCCTTCCAAAGCAGCTGAGAAAATAAAAGAGGACATCGTCAACTTCCTTGAGTCCTGGGTAAATGACTGGTCCAGTAGAGAAACTGATCGGTACTTTGCTCACTACTCATCAGAGTGCATTCCATTGGCTAACAAGACCCTCAAAGCATGGAAAAAACGCAAAACTGCTATTCTTAATGCCGCGAAATACATAAAAATCAGGATTCAGGAAATTTCCATCAGTCAAACCTCTGACGGTGTGGTTGAGATTATGTTTAGTCAAAGTTATGAATCCGACCGTTATAGCAGTACTTCGCCCAAGAAGTTAGTCCTGTCTCGCCAGACCCCAGGCAGCCCGTTTCTCATCATTCGGGAAGAATAGTTCAGACCAATACCTTTTTCCCAATTTGACTGGTGATTCTCTGGCTACCATACATTTCCAGCGAAACCTATTCTTTAATCAGCGAAGGGCGTGTTTTCATCTGGAGAGTCTGTGAATAAGCTTCTAGCCGAAAAGCTGGGGACCGAGAAGCGTGATTCGCACTCAAGATGGCGGTTAACGATTTTTGCCAAAGCCCTTTAACCAGAAGAAATAACCATGGCTTTCGAACAGATCAGGAAAACTATCAAAGGCGACGGCCCCGGTAGGGAAACCGCACTGAATTATTATCATGTTGGTCCAGGAGATGCCGAAAAGAAAGTGTATTTGCAAGCAGCAATGCATGCGGACGAACAACCCGGCATACTCGTACTTCACCATCTACTCAGCGCCTTAAAACGAGCAGACCAGGAAAATAGATTATTAGCCCAGTTTGTTGTCTTCCCCATGGTGAATCCTTTGGGAATGGCTAATATTGCATATCGCCAACATCAGGGACGATATGATTCGGTAAGCGGTATCAATCACAATCGTGGCTGGCCAGATCTGTACCAGGCGATCAGGAATGAAGTCAATGGCGTACTCACCGATGATTTGAACCAAAACAGACACATTATTCGTACGTTAGTCAAACAGTGGCTAGACTCGCAATCCCCCATTAGCGCGCTGCAAAAGCAACGCCACTTTATTATGCAAGCAGCATTTGATGCCGATTACGTTTTCGACCTGCATTGCGACAATGATTCACTGCTTCACATATTTACCCTACCCCAACTCATGCCAGAACTACAATCATTAGCAGATTGGACAGGGGCCGCGGCTACCCTGACTGCTGAAGACAGCGGGGGTGGTTCGTTTGATGAGATGTGGTCCACCTTATGGGTGAAAATAAAAAACGCTCACCCACAAGCACCGCTCCCGGACTGTTATTCGGTGACCCTGGAGTACCGTGGTCAATTTGATACCTTTGATGAAATGAATCAGGACGACGCAGAACGACTGCTTTGCTACTTTCAAACCTAAGGTTTAATCACAGGTAGTCCATCGAGAAAACCTGATATTTCACCCCCACCCCAGGATCTCGCCGCGACCCAGATGGTTAGAGTTAAACAACCCGGACTACTCGCCTATAAGGTTGCTTTGGGAGATATTGTGAAAAAGGGACAACCCATTGCAGATTTAATTACCCTCGAACCATTGCAGATTTAATTACCCTCGAAGGGGATGATGCCTTCCAACGACGCATTCCAATTATCGCAGATACTGACGGATTGATTCTTTCCCGCAGCCTAAAAAAGTATGTGTGGCCGACCTATTCCATCGCCAAAATTGTAGGGACAAAAGTGCTTGAGGATCGCGGAGAATATTTATTAGAAGATTGACACTCTGGCTAGTATTTTCAATGGACAAGTGACTTCTGTCATTTCACAACAACCCATCACTGTCATCAAAACCAGGATAAAGTTATTTGTTCAGCAGCACTAGGGAAAACAAACATCACCTCATGTCATGCGATGTCATCATGCACCTGGACACGTAAGCCACGGGCAAATTTGGAAATAGTTTAAAAACCATGAAGGCCAGTATAAAAAGAAACCAGTATTAAGCCGGCATTAGGCTAGACTGTTACATCACAGCCCTGGGCGTCAAGCCGTCAAGCGACCTAAGGAAAAAGATGTAGATTGGATAGATCAGCAGGAAGATATAAGGAAAATAAAACTGAGGGGTATGCTTCAAACAGGAACCTGGCGGAGAGAGAGGGATTCGAACCCTCGATACGCTATTAACGTATACACACTTTCCAGGCGTGCTCTTTCAACCACTCAGACACCTCTCCGACTCGGGCAGGAATGTATCCGATCTGAACCATTAAAACAAGATTCAGGCATCAGATGTTTCTACATTTCCCGGGTTCGCTCCTTTTTTCTTCATTTTGGGTGGAATTACCTTAGTTTCAGGGCACTGTGGTCCTGCGAAAAGACAATCGAATATGGTATCTTACAGCGCTTTTTACCCAGCTCAGCTTACGCTAAAAATTAAGCCTCAAGCGCCTCGAAAATATGGCAAACAAATCCTTCACTGATTTTAAGTGGCCGACCGACCTGATCGGAAATCCGGTGGTATGGTTGCTTACGACGATTGTAGTAGTTATTGCAGCATCTTTCCTCATCCCTGGCCCAAACGATAACCCTTCCCCAGAAGTCGTAAGACGGATCATTCCGACCGAGTTCGAAAGTAACATCAAAACCATTGACGACATTGTCAAGGAAGAGAACATGCAAATTACCAGGGAGGATGACACTGATCGATTTGAGGAATTTCTTCAGGTTGAGCAAACAGATAATCAGATTCAACCTCTCTTTGAAGCGGTCAGGGAATACATAGATAACGATCAACTGATCGGCACCGACGATGACAACGCATGGGTAGTTTACGAGAAAATTCTTACCATAGATCCCGAAAATTCCGAAGCCAGATCTGGCCAGTCAAAAATCCTGAACTACTTTATTGATCATGCTGAAATGGCCATCGAGTCCGGGCAATACGAGCAAGCCCAACCATGGTTGGCAAAATTGGATATTGCCCAGCCCGGTGACGAACTTCAGGCATCCCTTCGAGCAGAAATCAATGCTGAAATCCAAAGAAGAGCCGAAGCCCAGAGACGAAGGCAGGAAGAATTGGAACGACAGGAACAAATCACAGCGCTGCTCATCAAGGCCAGAGAAGAAGCCCAGGCATTTACTTTTGATTTCGATATGGTGCGGGATATTTACCTCGACATCCTTCAGATCGAGGCGGAAAACGCGGAGGCGAAACAAGGGCTTATTTCCCTTACAAACAAACAATTGGATAACGCAGAAATTTTGGTCAGGGCTAACATGCTACAAAGAGCCGAGCAGTTAATCGCTGGCGCCCAGGAAAATGCCCCCGAGAATGACCGATTAAGCGGAATTCTTCTGGCTTTGGAAGCAAAAACTCAACAATACGAACAGGAAAAGGCCATCGCCCAGCAAATTGCCGACAATGAACGGCGAATCGCTGATGAAAAAGAAAAGGCCGAAGCAGAAGCCCGGGAAAAAGCAGAGGCGGAGGCGGAAGCTACCAGACAACGAGCAAAGGACGAAGAACAGGCTCGAATAGCTCAACAGCTTGAACAACAACGTGAGCAACAAGCTATTCAGGATGCACAACAACAAAGCCCTGCACAGCCCGAACAATCTGCAAGCAGGCAGAGTCAGGTAGTCAATACGGATACGACTATCCTACCTAAAGAAACATCAACCGCTGGCGAAGATGCTGAGAAAACCTCCTCCACAGGTTCTGAGCAGTCAAACGACCAGGCAAACGCTAATGATGAAACTATGGGAATCAGCGAAGGAGAAACGGAATCGCAGACTACCAGAGAAAACCAACAACTACTTAATGGGGTTAACGCCTACTATCAGGCAGATTATCCCCAGGCGTTCGAGCTGCTGTTTCCACTGGCGGAAAGAGGCCGACCAAGGGCACAATTTAGAATTGGAATGATGTACCAGGCTGGAAGAAGTGTTTCCATCGACAGGGCGTCTGCTGATAAGTGGTTTTCATTAGCATTGCCGGCGGTTATTAGCGCAGCGCAGAATAGCGTCCCCTGGGCTCAGGCAGATTTAGGAACAGCCTATGAACTCGGAATCTCCTTACAACAGGATTTTAACCGCGCCGCACATTGGTACGAACTATCGGCGAAGCAGGGATATGCAGGTGCTCAAACCAATCTAGGTGTACTTTATGCTAATGGAGACGGCGTTGAGCTCAACAACGATAAAGCCGTTTACTGGCTAACCCTGGCAGCTGATCAGGGAGATACTATTGCGTCAGAAAATCTATCTATTATCGCGCCTCGATCGTCGGCAACAAACCCGGTACTTAATTTCTTTAGGGGGACAGTCTCTCAACCTTCCAGGCCTGCTCCGACTCCGACCAATGATAAATAATACGGTCATGGATTCGATGATTTCTGCCCTGCCAAAACTCAAATCTATTCGGCTTGATCCGATATCCCCCCCAAAATTCTGGTAAAGGGATTGGCTGACCTTCAAAGCGTTCTTCGACTGCCTTGATTTGCTCCTCAAGCTCGCATCGGGAATTCAAACGTTGACTCTGTCTCGACGCCCAAGCTCCAATCTGACTACCTCTCGGCCGGGAATGAAAGTAGGCCAATGAGATTTCATCATCAATTCGGGACACTTCCCCTTCGATGATAATCTGACGATGCAAGGCCAGCCAGGGAAATAATGCAGATACCGAGGTATTTTCTTTTAGTTGAATTCCTTTGCGGCTATTGTGGTTGGTATAAAAAATGAAACCATTTTCATCATAGGCCTTCATCAGAACAGTACGCTGGGAAGGTTTCCCATCGGATGATATCGTGGAAAGACACATTCCGTCAGGTTCCGCTGTATCAGAATTAACAGCCTGATCGAACCAGATTTTAAATTGAGAAAACGGATTCCTATCTACCCCCTTTTGACTCAACCCCTGTTCTGAATAAAGTTTTCTAAGCTCTTTTAAATCCGACATAGTCTAAATAGGTAACGAATAGAATCCGGCAGTTGGTTGCAAAAATCAGTCGAATAGCTAATCAGGAAAATCCTGATAACATCAGAATACACTCTTCGTATAAGACTTAATTATACGATAGCTAATCTGGCAATTCGTTACAATTTTGAAAAGAAAGCGACCTGAAACTCAACTAGAATCAGAAATCATTCGAACCTACTCGACGCATTCGAATCTCAGGATAGATACCCAGATATTCTTTAAATACACACCTAACAGATACATCCACCGATCTAAAGCATTTCATGGATACGCTCAGTCAAATCGTTCTTGGAACCACTGTCAGCTTATTGGTCACCAGAGGCAGGCACCCGAAAAAAGCCATTATCTATGGAGCCGCATTAGGAACACTACCCGATCTCGATGTTCTGATGCTCTCTGCTAACGACCTCGCTGCGACCATCGAACACCGAACCTGGTCCCATTCCTGGGTTGTAGCAAGCCTGGCTTCTCCATTGATTGCCCTTGGTATTCGATGGAAAGAGAAGTGCTTTAGCTATTTGCGATGGTTAGCCCTGGTCTGGCTCACCTTAATCACCCATAGCGCCCTGGATGCCTTTACTATTTATGGAACGGATATCTTCTGGCCAATTTCCAGCCAAACTATTATGGGTGCCAGCGTCTTTATCATCGACCCCCTATTCACCCTGCCTTTACTCATCGCCACGACCCTGGCAATGGGTCGAGAAAAAACTGCAGCTGCAGTTTTTCAGCAAACAACCCTCGCGGTAATATTAAGTACCAGCTATCTGATTTGGGGGCTCTACGCCCAAAATAGAGTTCAAACCATCGCAACCCAGTCCTTGCAGACGCAATCTCTGGTTCACCAGCAGCTGATTGCCACTCCCACACCTTTTAACTCCATTCTTTGGCGGGTGTTGGCCATGGGAAAAAACCAATACCACGAAGGCTATTATTCGCTATTGGATAAAAATCCGGTGATCAAATTCCAGACCCACAATAGAAATAGAGAAATTATTGAGCTACTCGAACCTGAGGCAAACTGGCAGCAATTCAATCACTTCGCTCATGGCTACACTAAAGCCGAAAAAGAAGGTCGGAACCTGATTGCCGTTGACCTAAGAATGGGTGCAGACAACCTTTTCTTCTTTCGTTTTCTTTTTGGGACAACAGGAAATGAAGAACAAAACCACGGGATGACACCCACCACCCCTAGCCGCCTGGCTATGAATCTGGAAGATTTTGGCTTACTAAAACACGTATGGCATCGAATCTGGTCAGAGGATGATATACCCTAGATGGTCTCATCTTCACATTTTTGGGGAATTATGACTCCGTCTGTGTTACCAGTATCTTCTCCTCGTTCTCGTTGAAAACCGTGGGAGAAAGAAAATTCAATACACGAGATTGAGCCTCGACTGAAACCCCAGCTGAAACAGCTGGACGATGTCATTTGACCAGAAGCAGCCAAAAGTAAAAAGGCCCCTAACTAGTAGAGGCCTTTTCATATATTTAATTCTAAAATGTCGAAGATAGCCTAGAATGGAATATCATCGTCGAAGCCATCGAATGCGGAAGAAGCCGGTGCACCAGCTGGTGCACCGCCGCCCTGGTTATTTTGTTGGCGGGGAGGAGAGGATTGAGCGGGTCTGGATTGGTCAAAAGAATCCCCTCCACCGCCCATTCCGCCACCAGCTCTGCCACCCAGCATTTGCATTTCATTGGCAACAATTTCTGTGGTGTACCGATCCTGACCGGATTGATCCTGCCACTTTCGGGTTTGCAGTCGTCCCTCAATGTAAATCTGTGATCCCTTCTTAAGATACTCTCCAACAATTTCTGCGAGTCGATTAAAGAAAACCACCCGATGCCATTCAGTGCGCTCCTGATTTTCACCGGTTTGTTTGTCTTTCCATGTATCACTGGTAGCAATGGTGACATTCGCAACCGCTGCGCCATTTGGGGTGTAGCGAATTTCCGGATCGCGCCCTAAATTACCTACCAGAATGACTTTGTTTACACCTCTTGCCATGGTTGACCTCCTGTGGTCGTTTATTGGTTCTCACTCTGTTTCAAGAGCATTTGTTCAAGTTCGGCTTCGTCGAATGTCTGCGGGTCCACGGTGAGATAAGCCGTTGTTTCACCCACTGCCACTACGATTTCCTCAAGTCCTTTGAGGTCCTTTATTCTATCAATCAGTTGGTCTCGCTGCGAGTCTGAAAAATCTGCAATTGAAACTATTTTGTTGATAAATAGTCGGGTTTGATCGGTAGTTAGCGCAACCAGAAACCATAGAAAAGCAACGCCGCCACAAAAGATATACACGCTCAATGCGCCGAATCTACCATATAGGGTTCCGGCCACTACTCCTCCAACAAACATGCCGAAAAACTGAAAGCAATTATACACTCCAATGGCAGTGCCCTTCATGGTCGCAGGAGCAATTCGGGAGACCAGTGACGGCAACATTGATTCAAGAGCGTTGAAAGCACTAAAAAAGATGACCAGAAACACGAAAATAAACCAATTATGGCCTTGTACTGCCACTGTGAGACCGGACAACGCGACGACAAGCAATAAAATAGCCATTTTAAATGCGCGAAACTCCTGACCAGATTTTGACCCTAACCGAATAAAAGGCAGCATGCCGATGGCCGATGCAAATAAAATGGGCAAATACAGTTTCCAGTGATCGGATAAATTAACACCCAGGCGCTCTATTAGAAGCATCGGCGTAACCACAAACAATGCCGTCAAAATCAGATGCAAACTAAAGATCCCGATGTCCAGTCTGAGCAACTGCTGATTGGCAAATACAGCAGCAAATTTTTGGGGCATTGGTAGGATATCCTGATGCCGACTAGCTCGAGTAGGGTTAGGCACTACTTTATAGAGGATTAGTATCGCGAATACGGATAATACGGCAATCATCCAAAAAATGCCTTTTACTCCGATCATCGCTTGGAGTATCGGCGCCATAATCAGTGAAAGTAAAAAGGCGAAACCGATGCTTATGCCGATAATCGCCATGGACTTGGTTCGCTGCTGCTCCCGGGTCAGATCCGCAGTTAACGCCAATACTGCCGAGGATATGGCTCCTGCTCCCTGTAGCGCCCTGCCAATGAGGAGTTCAAGAAGATTGTCAGACAACGCAGCGACAATGCTACCGATCATAAATACCAATAATCCAAAAGCGATGACTTTCTTTCGGCCCAATCGATCTGAAGCCATTCCATAGGGAATTTGTAACAAAGCCTGGGTTAATCCGTATATTCCGAGTGCTAATCCGACATAAAAAGGTGTCGCATTGGGATACTGCTGAGTGTGAACCGCAAGCACTGGAAGCAACAAAAACAACCCGAACATTCTTAGCAGAAAAATACTGCCTAACGAAGCCACTGACCGCCGCTCCCGACGACTCATGGGTTCACTTTTTGACGCTCGTTTCAATTTTTTTGTTGTGGGTTAACTTGGTGGGCGCGTATAGTATCAGGTTTACTTTGATGTTCCTAAAATATTGTTGTGACCATAGAAAAAATACAAATCCGTGGGGCGAGAACCCACAATCTGAAAAACATTGATCTGGATCTACCAAGAGACAAACTCATTGTCATAACCGGGCTCTCAGGATCCGGAAAATCTTCGCTCGCGTTCGACACGGTCTATGCAGAAGGACAAAGACGTTATGTAGAGTCCCTTTCTACTTATGCTCGCCAATTCCTTTCCATGATGGAAAAACCCGATGTAGACCTGATTGAAGGCCTATCTCCCGCGATTAGTATCGAACAAAAATCCTCTTCCCATAATCCACGATCAACTGTTGGCACAGTAACCGAAATTTATGACTACTTGCGGTTGCTGTTTGCTCGCATTGGTGAACCCAGATGCCCGGATCATGACGTCACTCTCAAGGCACAAACCGTCAGCCAAATGGTTGATAAAGTCATGGAACAGCCTGCACAGACCCGTATCATGTTGCTAGCCCCTGTAGTGAATAATCGCAAGGGAGAATTTGTTCAGTTAGTGGGAGAGTTGCACTCCCAGGGCTTCATTCGGGCATTAATCGATGGTCAAACGGTGGAACTGGAATCACCTCCTAAATTGGATAAACGCTATAAGCATGACATTAACGTTATTGTCGACCGGGTTGTGGTCCGTGAGGGAAACCAGCAACGACTTGCCGAATCCTTCGAGACTGCGTTGAACCTTACTGATGGCACTGCCACGGTTGCTATCCTCGGGAAGGATAAATCCATTCAGGATACGCTGCTTTTTTCCAGTAAATTTGCCTGTCCCCATTGCGGATATAGTCTAAATGAGCTGGAACCTCGATTGTTCTCATTCAACAATCCAGCCGGCGCATGTACCGATTGTGATGGGTTGGGGGTAAAACAGTTTTTCGATCCTGATCGGATTTTGACCAATCCTGACCTGTCGCTATCCGCTGGGGCCATACCCGGTTGGGATAGGCGAAGCGCCTACTATTTTACCCAACTCAGTTGTCTCGGGGATCATTATGGTTTCGACATCAACCTCCCCTTTTCTTCGTTATCAGAGAAAGCAAGAGATCTCGTGTTAAATGGTAGCGGAAAACAAAAAATTAATTTCGTTTATACCCGCCCGGGTAGGAAATTCGAAAAAGAACATGTCTTCGAAGGAGTGCTGAATAATTTTGAACGACGGTATCGGGAAACCGATTCGAATTCTGCGCGGGAGGAGCTGGCAAAGTATCTCAGCACCAAAATCTGCAATGCCTGTTCAGGCAGCCGGCTTCGTACAGCATCCCGACACGTATTTATCGAAGGACAGACAATTCAAGCCCTGACTGCCCTTCCAGTGGGAAAAGCACTGGAATTCTTTCAGACCCTGTCATTAAGTGGATGGAGGGCGGAAATTGCGGAAAAAATAATTGCTGAGATTGCCGCTCGATTGGGCTTCCTGACCAATGTTGGCCTAAATTATCTATCCCTATCAAGAGCAGCGGAAACCCTGTCTGGGGGAGAAGCCCAACGAATCAGATTGGCTTCCCAGATTGGTTCGGGATTGGTTGGGGTCATGTATGTACTGGATGAGCCTTCTATTGGGCTCCACCAGCGGGATAATACCCGTTTGCTGAAAACACTTTTCCATCTTCGTGATCTTGGCAATACCGTGATTGTAGTAGAACATGATGAGGACGCCATCTTAAGCGCTGATTTCATCGTGGATATCGGACCGGGAGCAGGCAAACATGGCGGTGCAGTGGTAGCCCAGGGCAAACCGTCCGTGGTGCTGAAAAACAAAAACTCATTAATAGGGAAATACCTCAGCGGTAAAGAAAAGATCGAAATCCCCAGCAGCAGAACGCCGATTGACCAGGACAGAACCCTGAAGGTCGTTGGCGCAACGGGTAATAATCTAAAAAGTGTTTCAGCAGAAATTCCCATCGGGCTTCTGACCTGCATAACCGGAGTGTCCGGTTCCGGGAAGTCCACTCTGGTCAACGGTACACTGTATCCTGCTGTGGCCCATCAACTTGGACTCATTAGAGCGAAGCCTCAGCCCTATGAAACCATCGGGGGTCTGGAACATTTTGACAAGATCATCTCCATTGATCAAAGCCCCATCGGGAGAACACCTCGCTCAAACCCGGCAACTTATACCGGTCTATTTACTCACATCCGAGAAATGTTCACCAATACCCAGGAGGCGCGAGCCCGGGGTTATAAGCCAGGACGCTTCTCATTCAATGTCAAGGGCGGGCGCTGTGAAGCCTGTCAAGGGGATGGATTAATTCGAGTGGAGATGCATTTTCTACCAGACGTATATGTTCCCTGTGATGTCTGCAAGGGAGACAGGTATAACCGTGAAACCCTGGATGTCCGATACAAAGGGAAAAATATCAGTGAAGTGCTCGGGATGACCATTGAAGAAGCATCGATCTTCTTCTCCGCAATCCCTGTTATCAAAAGAAAACTAGACACGCTGTTGGATGTTGGGCTTGGTTATATTACCCTGGGACAAAGTGCCATTACGCTTTCTGGTGGTGAAGCCCAAAGGATAAAACTCTCAAGGGAGCTCTCTAAAAGGGACACTGGCAGAACCCTTTATGTTTTGGACGAACCAACTACCGGCCTCCATTTCCATGACATTCGCCAGCTTCTTGTGGTTCTCCACCGTCTAAGGGACCACGGCAATACCATCATCGTCATAGAGCACAACCTGGACGTCATAAAAACCGCTGACTGGTTGGTCGATCTTGGCCCTGAGGGTGGAGATGGAGGCGGACAGATTGTGGCCACCGGCACGCCTGAGGATGTCGCGAGCAATCAGCATTCATTCACTGGCCAATACCTGAAAGGCGTGCTTAAAAAGTAATCATACTCCCTGAAATTATTGATTTCATCAGTGGTGTTTATCAAAACGCCACTGATGAAAAAATTTTGTCGAAGTTACTACCGAGGTTACTATGTGGCCAAGGTAATCCGAGGCGGATACCGGGTTAGACGAGTATCTTTTCAGGATCGCGAAGAGCTGGATATCCTGGATATCTGAAACCTGGCCGTTTATTAATTCCCATGTATCAATCCCCATGTATCAAACCATTGCATCCAGGACGCTAAAGCTATCTGATCGGAACAAAAATTTCCGTTATGAGGTCGCCGTCGTCTGTATCATTTGGGTCATTCAAATAAAGCTCAAACGGACTTTCGGTTTTATGCGGCTTCAGTTTCTGGTATCGCAAGTAACTCATGGCGGCACTCCAGGCGTTGCCAAGATGACGGTAGCTTCCCTTATGAATCACCTTGATTGCTTTAACTCTTGAAACAGAGCCTATTTCACCGTTTTTGATACCCTCCACAGAATCTACCTGGTTCATCAATATATAACGACACTTCTGCTCAACGAAATCGACGTCATGATAAACTGCTCCGGGCGGGCCTGAGACAATCAGTTTTTCTGTCTCGATCAATTCCATGGAGGCTTCCATTAGCGAATTCATTGATTCACCAATATCCCCGATTGAGCAGGAAGCATTCACTCCAACATAAGAAAATGGATCTGTCTCCACCACACCCACCAGCTCGATATCGGACTGAACATCCCCAGTTTCCACATAGTCTTTCAGCATCTTTAACCCACGGTCATAATCCGAACCGATCATTGCTTTCATGGTATTCAACATAAAAAACATGAAAAATGGCAACTTTCCATGCATATGCCATGTTACATCAGTCTCATCTTCACCCACTGCGATGACATTCATTATGACATTCGCCCTGGATTTAAAAGGCTTTAGGAACGTCAATAACATTTCATGGTTTTCATCAGATGTAGAGGTCATCTCCATTCCACCAGCACCGACCATCTTGCCTTCCCATTGGTAACCATGGCCAGGTTTTCCTGGTTGACCCTGGTATTTCAGATCAACATTTTTCTCCATGCAAAGCCAGGGAGACCATTTTGGCCATTCATTAAAGTCACGAATAGCAGCGTTCACCCGGTTTTGGGTAGCATCAATGCGAATTTTTCTCTGGATATGATAAGCCGACATAGTTATCTATCTTCGTTAAGGTGATCCGGGCTTAATCATATTTCATCAAGTCCTATTAAGGCAATCTCGCCATAATCAATTTAGTTCCGCTCCAGTTTGCTTTAATTGTATTACATCACTCATTTGATGATTTCAGACATCGATTCTCATCGTTTGAAAGGCGTCAAGCAAATCACTGAAAGCATCCAGATAGGTATCTACATCTTTATCTTCATGTGCGAACGAGATTGATGGGCCGTGTAGAAAAATCGGTTCCCAAATGCCCCTGTTGGCCATGAAGGCACGGATAGCCAAATTGAAAAATCGATCAATACACTTGCTAGCTTCGGCGCCGTTTTTAGGCAGTGCTTTGTTTAGACAGATACCTGTGCGGTTACCTAATCGGAAAACTGTCCATGGATAGTCTCTCTTCCTGATAGCTTCTTCCATGCCATCTGCCAGTTTGCTGGCAAGTCTTTGTACTCTCCTATAACCATCTTCGTTTAAAACATGTTCCAATGCAGCTCGAGATGCGGCGGTATTTAACGCATTACCATAAAACGTTCCGCCCAAGCCAATATTTTGCTTACCGTCAGTTTCAACGACTCGTGACGCATCCACTTTTTCACCTAATTCCTGCGACAGACCATAGGCGCCAAAAGGCACACCACCGCCCACACATTTTCCCAAAGACAAAATATCTGGCTCCAGGCCCCACAGATTAGTAAAGCCACCGAAGTAACCGGCTTGTGTGTGCGTTTCATCAATGATGAGTAAAGTGCCATATCGCTTTGTTAATTCACGTAATTTTTGATGAAACCCTTCCTCCGGATAAACCACCCCAAGATTCGTCATAACAGGCTCTGTCAAAATACAGGCGATTTCTCCAGTTTTTAGTTCCTTTTCAACCGCGTCAAGATCATTGAACGGAACGACAACTGTGCCCTCGACTACTTTCTTTGGTAAACCTAATTGCTCGGCCATCATCTTGCCAGGTTCATCGCTGGGGGAAACCAGCACTTCGTCGATATGTCCATGATATTTCCCATCAAACAGTAACACCTTGTCACGACCAGTCGCGAAGCGGGAGATGCGAATTGCCTCTGCGTTTGCGGTAGAAGCTGAGAGAGTAAATTGCCAAAAAGGCATGAAAAAGCGTTCCGCTAATAACTTGCTGGTAGCGATGGCATTTTTAGTGGGAAGTAAATAGTGACTGCCTTTGTTAAACTGTTCAGATACGACTTCTGCGACCGCCTTTGGCCCAAAGCCACATACCACACTTAAATCACATTGGGACATATCCAGAAAACGGTTTCCATCGACATCGGTAAGGTGACAGCCTTCACCTTTCTCGATGAACATTTCGGTACCAGGATAAAATGCCGCCATCCACGATGAAGGAACACCCCATAACATTGATTTCCTGCTCTCCTCAAACAGGGAAATTGATGTGGGGATTTTCTGCTGGAATTTTTCAGTTTCCTGTTCGGTGAATTTAGAGAGTTTAGTGCGTTCTAAACAGAAGGTGCCTATGGACATTGTTAGATCCTGTCAATTATGTAGTGAACGGGAAAATACGATAGGGAAAATACGGGGGCGGATTTATCTGGAATCTAACACGAGAATGCTGCGAATCTTGTTTCAATTCACCCAGCGGCGGAACTGGACCTGGATCGCACTTATTAGTACAGCGACAAAAAATTTGGGAAAGACAGGGCCGAAAGATATATTCGAAATTTAGATCAAGCGTTCCAGTATTGAGCAGACGATCCTCAACTGGGAAGAAATGATGATATAAAATCTGGACTACTGGTATATCAAGTCGTGTCTCATCTCATCTTTTCAGGGTAGTTGGGGGTGGTATCGCTGTTATCATAGTACTGCACAAGTCAATGGGTGATGTGAGACATCGCTAAGTTATCGACTCTTACCCCACCAGGTATGTGACATTGGTGCAGCTGCATCAAAAGTGCTTGCGCCCAAATCTTCCTGGATGCGAAGACATTCATTCCATTTAGCCATGCGCTCAGAGCGCGTAAACGAACCGACCTTTAGCTGACCACACCCAAGTCCAACAGACAAATGGCTGATACTGACATCCTCAGTTTCACCAGAACGAGCAGATACGACAGATTTCCAACCGGCTTGATTGGCAGCCTCAAACGCAGCAATGGCTTCGCTCAACGTACCAACCTGATTCACTTTAATTAACACAGAATTACAGGCTCCCTGATCCGCTGCCTGTTTAACGAGTTCCGCATTTGTCACTACATAATCATCACCGATGATCTGTACCTGTTCACCAAAGCGCCGAGTAAACTCCACCATCCCTTCCACATCATCCTCAGCGAGAGGATCTTCAATGGAGGCGATTGGATAGTCCTCCAACCAACGTCCCAGAAGGTCAATAAAATCAGCGCTATCCATATCACGATCTTCGAGCGCCAATCGATAACGCCCCTTTTCGCTGAACTCAGATGCCGCAATATCTAATGAAATAGTCACGCGCTCCCCGGGTTTCTCGCCAGCTTTTTCTATTGCAGCCACCAATGTTTCAAGCGCTTCTTCATTACTTTTGAACACCGGCCACCACCCGCCCTCGTCTGCGACTCCTGCCAAATGGCCTCGCTGCCTCATAATATCACCCGCAGCAAAGTAGATTTCATTGGTTACTTCCATGACTTCATCAAAGCTGCTCGCCCCTGGTACCATAATCATAAAATCCTGAATATCTACCCGCTGCGCAGCATGAGCACCACCACCAAATATTTGAATCTCCGGCAAGGGAATACGAGGTGTATAGTCATACTGATCGGCAATGTATCGCCAAAGGGGCTTATTTACACTCTTTGCCGCAGCATGAGCCACTGCCAAAGAAGTAGCAACGGCCGCATTTCCACCCAGTGTTTGTTTTAGAGGAGACGGGTCGAGAGAAAGTATCTGTTGATCAATACCAAGCTGATCCGTGACATCACCACCGATAATGGCTGGAGCAATCACCTGATTGATGGAATCCAGAGCAGATCGCACGTTCATCCCTCGTAGCGACTTACCACCATCTCGCAAATCGATCGCTTCCCGCATACCCCTGGATGCTCCCGCCGGCGCAATAGCGGTTCCTCTGACACCATTATCTAATTCGACCTGGGTCTCAACAGTTGGATTGCCACGTGAGTCCCAAACTCTTCTACCCTTAACTTGTTTTATTACTGCCACTACCTATCGTTCTCCAGTTGGTATGCAATTGATGTCATAAGACGCTCTAAGGAAATGCACGGCGTTTGCAGTCGTTTCAACGATAGTTCACGCACTACCTGACGGTTTTCCTCGGTGAGATATTCGACCGGCGATTTGCCATCAATTCGCGATAACATCAACGCTGGTAACAATTCGCACACCTTGGCTTCCAGTTGCTCAGGGCTTTCCCAGTGGACATAATGCACATAGGTGCCCCACACTTCAAGAGCCGCGTTGAGCAATTCAGATCGGACAGCGGGTAGATGCACCGCTTTTAATACTAAATGGTTCATGCAGAACGCGATATCAAAGCTAGCGTCACCCATTGTGGCACATTCAGCATCCAATATGATCGGGCTACCATCTCGAAATATAATGTTCTTGGGGCTCACATCTCCGTGAGTCAATACGCTGCTAGCCTCATAAAGACGTTCCACCAGCGATTCAAGATGAGCAGCAACGGCGGGATGCCGGCTCGCGGTAAATTTAAGATAGGGGTCAAGGCGTAGCTCATAAAAGTCATCTCGATTGCGAAACGGCTCTGTAGAAAATGCCGAGGAGGCGGATCGCGCATGTATTTTTCCGATTGCTTGACCAACACTAATCGCCTCATCCACATTGAGCGTTCCGTTTAGCAACGACGTCTTCCACAGGTAGGTATCATCACCTTCAAGAAATTCCATTGCAAAGCAGGGGCTTTGCTGCGATCGACCAAAGAGCGCCACTGTGCTTTCGGGTATCACCTGAGCCGCAACTTCAAGCCACGCATATTCTGCTCGATTGCGATGTACTGGCGCTCGCCAATCCTCGTCGACTTTCAGTTTTTCCAGGGCGCATTTAAGACACAGGCGCTGATCACCAACTATGACCTGAACGATGTCCGATGCCACGCCTCCAGTCAAAGGAATAATCGTGGAAACCTCTTCCCGCCGCCCTAAGCCAAGCTCTTCAACCAGATTTAAATAGCGAGTTTCAATCGTCGGGTGCATAATCGATATAGTCGAAATTTCATTGAGAAGTATGTTCCTTTCTCTACTGATCAAAGTCAAGCCAGAGCTAAGTCAGAGTCAAGTCAGAGTCAAGCCCCCTCTCCCAGGGTCTTGTTCGATAAGGAATTACCGTTTCTATCGGTCGTTCCAATATAGTGTCTCCGACATTCCCAATACCCTGGTCGGAATTCAGGCGTTATTCCTGCCCCACTGATAGATGCATTCGTTCTGGCAAACCAGGATAGAAACGCGAACTGTCTAATATTGTGGATCTTATGCAATCAAACTGACTACTCGCGATTAGCGCAGCTCGCCACACATAAACACTGCTGCTGCGATTGGAGTAGGCAAAGTTGCCCTTTTGATGCCATCAGTTTACACAGAAGAGGCGGAATTATCATAGACTGAGGGAGCACGCCGCTTACTATCAATTTCGCATACACGAGATTCGGTTATAACTCGCCCTAAGGTCGATCCTGCTTATTTTCCCAGTTGCGTTATCGACCTTAATTTGCTGCATCAGCTAGCAGGGCACTGATCTATATTGGATGTGGTTGTGCACTCAGAAAACCAATCGCCCTCTTCCAATACCCAAGTTTATCTCTATTTGACTAAGGTGACTTCCTGTCCAATTCTCACTCTTGTGTTCTTTTTTTTCATTAATTTCATACATGTGGTATTTACCACATAATTTCGTTTCTCAATGACTCATCATCAATCTCAATTAGATGGGGGAATGATGGATTTAAGATAGGCAAGTATCGAGTCTAAATCCCCAGCTCTACATCTATAGCGTCGTTTAATAATCAATTACTTAATGAGAACTGAGATGATAGCCTCTAAAATTTATGCAGTTGACCAGACCCAGGTCCGAATTGCTAAAAGTAAACCTCCGATTTTACTAATTCATGCAACAGGACGAACAACCACTTCTGGATGGACTGATGGGCAACTTTCCCCTTACGTATATTTGTTTCCACCGGAAGATGGAGTGCAAGAATACGACTTCATCGCAACTCCACCAGGTCCGGGACAAATAGTTCAGCAGGTGCTCACACCGATCAGTGCCACTGCCGAAATTCCAGACATGGATATCCTTAACTATTGGGGAGAAGGTAATCCCTTAAAAGGGATTAGGGTACATGGAATTTCCAACAACAAAACTGTGGATATAGTTCCTAAAGAGGAAACCACAAGAATCGATACGAGTTCATCTCCCCAATCTGTAGTCAGTCATGTCACACCGACAGATAATCAGGATGTCCCCGGCTTTGGAGACGATATCAAACCCTTGTTTAGAGATCGAGATGTGTCAGTGATGCAAGCCATCGCAGGATTTAATTTGCACAATTATGATGATGTGAAGTCAAACGCAGATCGGATATTTGAACGGCTCCAGACAGACATGCCGTGTGATGGTCTTTGGCCACAGAACGACATCGATAAGTTCGAGCGTTGGAAAGATGAAGGGATGCCTCAATAGGGTGACACTAAATTTACGCCTGTTCAAATTAATACTTACAGTCAGATGGAAAAGCAATGACAGGCATCAAACAATATAGACAGAGGATTAGGAAATGAATTCAATATTGCGATTGGGTTTTCTAGGTTTATTCGTATTCAGTACGACCATATCGAGTTCTCATGCTCAAGCCGTTTTGTCAGCACAACCGCCAGAAGTTTTGGCGGATTCTGATGGGAGATTGATCATTGGCCGAGGGCAGGACTACGTACCTAGTGATATCGATGCAAACGTCCTGTTCGATCAATTAAGAGACTCAATGAAAAGCCGACGAGACTTTGCTTGGGATGTGGTTGAGCAGGTACTACAACCTGTTGAGCTCACATTGCTCGATGGTGCAACCAGGGTAGAAGTCCCATTGTGGCAAACGTGGTATGAGGGGCGTCCCTCCAATGCATCTGCAAATTTAGAGTTAGAGGAATTGTTCAAACTATATTTTAAAAACCTAAAGCCCGTATTAGACGCGGATCCCAAAGCAGATATACAACCAGTTATAGATGCAACATTAAATGAGTTTTCATCCAAAGATTTATCATCCAGCTTGACTGATGACAATCTTTCTTCCGTTTTGCACCAGCTAACGAGTGCAGCCGATGTGGGTGAACGTTTAGGCCAAGGCACAACTATGTTTAGCCCTTCATTTATTGAACATGCCATGAAAGAAGCTCGAGGGATCGATGAATGCCGAAGAGATGTTGCCAATGCGAATACCCCACCACCTTCGAACGATCAGTTTTCTCACTGTATTGATGAATTTCCCCGCTCAGCGGTAATGATAAAGACAGCCTGGGAGCGTCTCTCGATGGGTGTGCCAGAGCACGATACTGGATCGAGTGCGATGACTCGAGTAATTAAAGAGGGCACTTGGCCAGGACCAGGTCGTGCAGATCTTAATCCATCAATCCGAAACCCAGATCGTACCAACATCTATACTAACATTACTGAAGAAGGTGCGGAGTGGGCTCTTACGGGAATTCATTTTGTCACCAAAGATGTCCGGGAATGGGTGTGGATTTCATTGTGGTGGGATCCTGATTCGAACGAAGACTTTGGTGCAGATAGGCCAAATAGTATTGATAGTTTAAATAATGGTGTTTGGAAGAACTACAAAATGTGTGTAAATTCTTCTTTTGCAGAAGGGGATACGTCGCCCTGGTCTCACTATACTGGTACTCAGGATTCACTAGGTGACTCCATAAAAGCAGTCTATGATGCGATTCAAGATCAGATTGATAATGGTGCAATTGATCGGCCAGAGGATTTTCAACATTTTTTTGGACAATCGCCCCCAGCTAATTTACCACATGCATTGGGCCCATGGTCGGCACCATTTAATAAACAGACTTCGTGGTGCAGTAATCCAAATATTGAGTCGCACGCTGCCAATGGACGGACAAGTTGCATTGGTTGTCACCAAATAGCGTTTACTATAAATGAAGATCGTGCCACTGATGCTTCATTCCGGGATGCTTTGGTAGGTGATATTCCTCAGTTTGCGCGAGCTCGGGCAAGACAAAACTTTACCGCGGAGTTTTCATGGTCGTTCGGATTTGAATTTAAACCATCGATAGTGGTAGGAAAGGCATCGACTGGGTTTGAGTGGCCCACAAACTAAAAGTCGATGTCTGAACAGGTATCTGTATTCCTTGAACTGTCCAGGCGATCGCCTTTGATTGACTTTCCCCATCGCGATGTTCTGGGAGAGTTAGTAAAGTCGTCTGAAAAAATTCGGGCAGCTAAATCATTTATTCAGGATGAGACATTTTCTACCATTTTCATGGAGAAGTCGGGACGGCTAAGATCGCTGAGAAAGCTCCTTCGATCTGATGATTCTGACTATCAATTGGTCGGAGGAACTCTAACCGTCGATGGTTTATCCTCAGTACCGATTAATGTCGGGGGAAATCGAGTACTATCCGATCCTTTCGTTGATACCTATGTTTCTTGTTTAGACGAGGGACATATTGGCACACACAATGATGTCGCCGATCAATTAGACACTGCCGTATTACATGGCGCCGGTCTTGATGGTGAGGGTGTGGCAATTGCGATTATCGATACTGGAATCAATATTGAGTACCTGGAACAAAAACTTGGTTTCAGACCTGCGTTTGATAGTAGCTATTCCTGGCGTCCTGAGAATATCTCAGTAAAACCCGGTGACTTTCCAGTGGGGCACGGAACGATGTGTGCTTATGCGGCATTGTTGGTTGCGCCCAAAGCAACACTCATAGATGTGCCTGCCTTTGCGGGTACCCCTTCAGGTGGAGCGGTAATCGGGCGCCGACTCGGTCAGGTTTTTCAAGGAATAGCTCAGCTTCAAAAACATTGGTCCATAGCATTCACGCCCAGTGGAGAACGAAAATATAAAGCACTCGCACTGAGCAATAGTTGGGGGATGTATCACTCTAGTTGGGATTTCCCCCAAGGGCACCCAGGTCGATATGGTGATAATCCAACACACACATTTAACCGAACCATTTCCGGTTTGAGTCAATTTGAGCAGGTCGATGTTTTGTTCGCAGCAGGAAATTGTGGGCCTATTTGTCCAGATCAAAAATGTCAAGGCGTAGTTGATGGCGTTATAACAGGAGCGAATGCGCTTTCCGAGGTAATGACTGTTTCTGGTTGTGACTTGGATGGCAACCATGTCGGTTACTCATCAGTGGGTCCTGGTATCCTCAACAATGTACAGCAGAAACCTGACATCGCTTCGTTTACTCACTTCAAAGGTTCAGAGGCGCTGGGTGCGGGCAAGCCCGATAAAGGTACTTCAACATCATGCCCCATAGCGGCTGGTTGTGTTGCAGCTTTGAGAACGAAGGTATCCCCTGTTGATTTGTCGCCCATGGAACTAAAGAAGCTATTTTGTGACACCGCACAAAGATCAAACGGGAATAGGTGGAACCCTGAGCTTGGTCATGGAATCATATTGCCACGACAGGTTGCACAATCGCTCGGAGTGTTGTAAATCCAAATGAAGTGTTCTGATGTATTGTGAACCCTTTTGCCTGATCCTGATTAATGTTACGGTTAGATAAGGTTCGTAAATCCAAAAAGGTTGATGCGGTATTTCCGTTTCCCGTTTCGAGCGCTGCTAGTTTGATAACTGGGCAAATATTCCTTTCGATTAGGGGTGTTTTCTGGTAGATCGAAAAACTCAAACAATCGGCCAACTCGCTACTTAAATAACCATCGACTTCCATTTTTGATAATTGATCAGGAGTGAATCATGTTTATTCGAAGTTTTCATGATACAGAGGCATCCGGAAATGTCGTTCCCATATCTCACGGCAAATCAACCGCAGTCAGGGTGTTGTTAAAAAAAGATGGTCTGGGTTTTAGTTTGTCCGAAGCGCGATGCGGTGCAGGTAACAAATCCAGGCTCTGGTACAAAAACCATTGGGAAGCGAACTATGTTCGTGCAGGCAAGGGGTCGCTGTTGAACAGGACGACTGGTCAGACCTGGGATTTGTATCCCGGAGTGATGTATTGCGTTGGTCCCAATGATCAACATAGCGTGATCAATACAAATGATCCTCTACGAATTGTGAGTGTTTTTAATCCACCAATCACAGGGCTTGAATCCCATGATGAAGAAGGGGCCTATCCACCAACTGGTGAGGTTCCGTTGGGTCAGGAATCAATGTTCGTCCGTTCGATTGATGAACTAATAGGAACCAGCGCAAAAAAAATAGTGCTCGATGGCCGAGTTACAGCATTTAGATTACTCACTGCAAATGATGGTTTGGGTTTTTCGTTGTCGGAAGTGCGAATGAAAAAGGATGTAAAAGTCGACCTTTGGTATAAGAACCACTGGGAGGCGAATTTGGTACTTGATGGAAAGCTTAGCGTACTGGATAAATCATCCGGTGTAGACCACGTTCTCGGACCAGGTGAGGTGTACTGCGTTGGCCCGAACGATCCTCATCAACTGGTTGCGCAGTCTGATGTGCAACTCGTTGCGATATTCAATCCTCCACTGTATGGCGATGAAAAACATGACGAAGATGGTGCTTATCCGCCAACCGGCATTGTTCCATCGGGCCCCGCATAACCTGAGAACATTGCGATAGCGAATGGACGGATGCGTTTATCTGTTATAGCGAAGTCCGTTCAGGTCCGCCCCTTAGGGAATTTTTATATCTATTCTCCATAGCTGGCAATCATAGAGATCAATATGATCGGTTCCATTTGCCGATGTGCTTTCTGGTCGCTCTCATACCCGGAATTTGGATTTTGACTAAATTCCATTTGGCATGAAAATTGCATTTAGCTCCTCCAGATTGGGTATCGGCCGCTCAGTCGGCTCTGTATACACAAACGAACGATGCATAAGACGTCGATCCGTTGCGTATATGTCAGTGGGGGTGCCACTGTGTAACATTGCATGGTTATCCCAAATTATTAGCTCGTCGTTCCTGAAGAACCCGAAAAGGCTACATATACAGTATAAACTGGATATAGTCCTGGTTTGAATCGACCGGAATTGTTAAACTGGCGTTCAGTTTCTGGTCGAACACGAGGTATATATGCTACCTGACAGCCCGGTGAATGACGATCAACTCAGTTTCTTCAACATCGTTGATCAGCTGGATACGTCCCATCCCCTGATTGCCCTTGGCAATACCCTTGACTGGTCATCGCTTGAAGCCTCCCTGAGCCAGTACTACAGCGCGAAGGGGCGGGCCGCGAAACCGATCCGGTTGATGAGCGGATTGCTGATGATCAAACAGCTGTACAGCTTAAGTGATGAATCGGTGGTGGATCAATGGAAGATGAACCCGTACTTTCAGGTGTTCTGTGGTGAGGTGAGTTTCCAGACGCAGGTACCGTGCCATGCGACGGAACTGGTGAAGTTCCGCAACCGGATTGGGTCGGAGGGAGTCAGGGAGATCTTTTCGCTGTCGGTAAAACTGCATGGGAAGCTGGCAGAGGAGCGGACAGTACTGGTAGATACCACGGTACAGGAGAAGGCGATCACGTACCCGACAGACAGCAAGTTGGCGATAAGGATCATCAATCGCCTGAACAAGCTGTCGAAGTTACACGGGATACAACAACGACGAACGTACGTAAAGGAAGTGCGGTCACTTCGTTTGGCATGTCGTCATTTCCGTCACGTGAAACGACGTCGTAAGGCGAACAAGGCGTTGAAACGATTACGACCCATTGCGGGTGTGTTGCTCAGGGGAATGCCAACGGAAGTTACCGATCGATGTTCTGACGGCGCAGGAAGCGAACTTTGCGTTATACGAACGTGTTTTGTCTCAACAGCCCAAAGACAGGAACAAGGTTTACTCCCTGCATGATCCTGCTGTGTACTGCGTGGGCAAGGGGAAGGATCACAAGGCGTATGAGTATGGTCGCAAGGCGTCAGTGGTGGCGACGAAGGAGTCACAGGTGATTGTGGGGGTGGTGAGTCATGACGAACATGATCATGATTCGAAGACCCTGAAAGCAGCACTGACAGAAGCCCATACCCACCGTGAGACATCGATCAGGCTAGCGGTGGTTGACCGGGGATATCGGGGAGCGAAGAATAAAGTGGATTGTGAGGTGCTGTTACCGGGTCCTCCGCTGAAACGGGACAATGCTTATCAACGCCAGAAGAAACGGATACTGTGTCGCAAACGAGGTGCGATAGAACCGATCATCGGTCATTTGAAGCATGATCATCGTTTATTGAGGAGCTGGCTGAAGGGAGCCGAAGGAGACCGTATCAATCTGCTGATGGCGGGTTGCGCGTGGAATTTGAGAAAGTGGATGATCGCTTTCTTTTTGTTTGAAAAACCCAACGGCGGAGAGCAAACATTACTCGCCATTGCCTGTTGTCAGCCCCTTGGGACGCCGCTAATCGTCGTCTGGGTGTTGTCCTGATCCGAAGGTCGAAAATGACGCATGATCGCTAACGACATCGCGCCTTTTTTCAGGACGGACTACTTAGTTGGAACATCAAATCGGTCCGCTGAGAAATCAGAAATAAGAGGATGGGTCTCATCACCAACGACCCAATCCGCAATAAAACCTGCATGCAATGCGGCGAGACTGACTCCACTATGGCAACTAAGCGCAAAAGCTCCTGGATGTTGTTCCGAATGGTGATATACCGGAAGCCCATCTTGAGTCACAATACGAAGCGCGCCCCATGCCCGATTCAGTTTTACCGAATTTAAGTGCGGAAAAATTGTCACCGCTCGTCTGGCGATCTCCGCCATCACCTCAAGAGTTGTTCCGTCATTAAGGCCGACTACTTCATAAGAATCGCCCATTTGCAAAGTTCCTTCCTCGGTTTGGCGGATCTGAATACTTGGATGCTCCAGGAATCGATCAACTCTTTCACTGATCAAAAGCTGACCTCGAACAGCGTGAATAGGTATGAGCATATCGAGATCATTATAAAAACCAGAATCGTCCATTTGTATTTGACGAGGGTGTTCCAGATGGCTCGAAGATCAATCGAGTCAGCGAACAACTTTCTCACAGTGAAAAACGGTATTACTCGTGGATACATCAAATCCTTTTTTTAACGCCCGAATCGAAATAGCCTTGGTCTCCGGGAGATAGATGCCACCAAGTATCTGAGTCCAACTCTGAAGTCCACGTAGTAGGTAAAGAGGATTTAAATGCCCATCGTGGGGAGAGTAGCTAGCACCAACTACCTCAAAGGGCATTATTTGCTTCAGCTCAACGTAGTCGAGCATCTGGTATTTGAATTCGTTATGAGTATGTCGGCTAACAGCAGACATCTCTGACAGACGGTTATCCCATTCCTTTTCGGTGAGACAAAAATCAAAACCCCCATTCTGACTCAAACCGACATCGATCCCAGTCGCTTCCTGGAGGTTTTGCTCAAACAATGAATAATGCTTAGCTGCTAAACCACTCCATTTAGCGTATGGAGCATAGTTAGCACCTTTTCCTTGTACCCAAACCAACCCAAAATTACCACGGGAAGCCCGATAGTCCCTATCCCCTCCATCGAGAATGGCCACAGAGCCGCCTTTTCTGGCGATGCCACAGGCCACGGCTGAGCCAACCAGTCCTCCTCCAATGACAATGGTATCAAAACTCTTTTTCACGGGGCGATAGCCAACTTTCTAATTTATCGTTATCAGTTCTTCTATATTCTGCCAAAGTATAAACTCCCTGGATTTACTTTTTAAGCTAAATGCCATGAAAACAGAGGAGAATGGCTTATAAACGGCGTTAATATATATACTTTCGGAAAAAACTTCTAAACATTTATTCCCTATCCTTTCACATAGGATTCAGTGGGTAGATCCTTTTGTAACCAATCTGTAAACCCGCCATCCATATGGGCAACTTCGATACCGATATCAAGCAAAGCCTTGGCAGCCAATGCTGATCGCCATCCCCGGTTACAATGCAAGATAACTTCCTCCGCATCCTCGAAGTAGTCTTTAAAGTAGGGACTATCCGGATGCATCCAGAATTCCAACATGCCTCTGGGTATATGCTTCGTACCGGGAATACGGCCCTCTCTTTCCAATTCACGAATATCTCTTATATCAACAACCAACGTACCGGGTTTCATCCGGCGAGCATCGACATCCTCCGGTGTTAGGGTTGTCACTGCATTATCTGCGTTGACAATCATTGTTTCAAAGTCAACAACGGGCGATTTTAGTGTCATGTTTTTAATCTCTCTTCTCATTTTCAAACCGATTTTCACACGAAAATATCTTCATCGTGGTCACGGTCTCTCTACTCTGGCAGTTGCTCTGATGACAGCTTCACTTCCCTGGATATCTCTCTAAACATCTCCATGAATACCCCTTGATCGAGGGGGCGGGTTTGTGCCACCGATCTACCCAAAAATTATTTCGCGATTATTCTAGCCGATTCCTCATTCAATGACATTATCGACACAGCGGTTTCGGGAAATATCGAACGAGCCATAGAGTCTTCCAGCCACTCTGCTTTGATCACTATTAAGACAGCAAGATATTGTCTGGAAAATATCCTACCAACCAGACCTGATCGCAAAACTGCTACAATAAAGTGACCCATCACATTTATTGATGTCATGAACGATTCCAAATTTGATATTGAGAAAATCGACAGTAGACTATCAAGTCTGTATTCCTCCCATGAAGACAAATTGGCACACTATGATAGTTGGGCGGACAGCTATGATTCAGATTTGATTAATGATCTGGACTATGTGGCTCATCTCACCTCATCGCGAACATTTCTCAATATTGTCCCGGATAGAAGCTCAAAAATTTTGGATGTCGCCTGCGGAACTGGGTTGGTTGCTGAGGAACTTCGCAAAATGGGATATCAAAACATTGATGGAACAGATTTTTCATCGGAAATGATCCGGGTATCCAGAGCCAGAAACCTTTACACAAATTTGTTCCAACACGATTTCACCATGCCGCTGGAGCGCCAACCTCTATATGATGCTGTTATCTGCGTCGGACTATTTGCCTTCACAGTACCTGGCATTGCTAATATGTTCCATGTCGTCGAGGCAGTAAAACCCGGCGGAATATGTGTGATCACGGTAAATGGAGCAGCGTGGAAAGAACTGAATCTGGGAGCAGCAATAGAGGAAGAATCCGACAAACACGGTTTCGACATAGAACAGGTCGTTTGTGCGGATTATATTCGAAGCGAGAACATCGATTGCCGAATACTGGTTATACGACGTCCAGAGAATAGATAGCGATTTAGACGGGTACAAAAATCAGAAGCACCTGAATACTCGTACAAGTTGAAAAGCAGCTAAAAACCCCTATTCGTCTTCTCCCACGAGTAGATATCTCGGACCATTGCCTTCAGCGGACTTATGATCTCCCGAATTATAAAGCCTGCACTTTCCAAGAGACAAGCATCCACAACCGATACACTCAGATAAACGGTCTCGCATTCTTTGCAAACTTTCCATGCGTTGATCCAATTGTTTACGCCAATCACCCGATAGTTTCTCCCAGTCTTTCCTGGTCGGTGTTCGTTTCTCAGGGAGGCTTTCAAACGCCTTTCCTATTTCTACCAGGCTCAAGCCCAGTGTTTGTCCTATACGAATAACAGAAATTTTTCTCAGCATCGCCCTTTCATATCGACGTTGGTTTCCCATACCACGGGTAGATTGAATCAGTCCCCTGGACTCGTAAAAACGCAAAGCTGACGCGGAAACACCACATCGTTTTGAGATTTCACCAATGGTCAGCAAATCGCTAGCGGTTTTTTTCATGGAAAATTGCTATATGTGAAATAAATAGACATTAAGGTGCTGTTTCAGAAACCTGTCAAACGAGCTTACAAAATTTTATAAAATTTGATACTTGACTTAAAGTTAACTTTAACTCTTATACTAAAGAAAACTCAAACACTTTTCTAACATCCGGACAAATTCATGAGCAATTCCCAAAACAACCCTCCAGTCGAAGCATCGGTCGTTGAGGCAAGCCCAGAGTCTGGTGCAACCAGTTGGATTTACGCCAAACCCCTTGAAGATATTGTGACCAAGGGTACGGCGTTGGCAAGAATTTCTGGAAAACAGGTTGCTCTTTTTAATACATCGGAGGGTATCAAAGCCTGCGATAATCGTTGTCCCCACGAGGGCTATCCCCTGACAGAGGGGAGTTTATCTGGGAAATGCACTCTCACCTGTAACTGGCACAATTGGAAGTTTGATTTAGATTCTGGTGACAATCTATACGGTGGCGACCAATTACGCACCTATCCCGTTGATATTCGTATAGGGGAAACTGGCCAGGAAGTCTGGATAGACGTTAGCGATCCACCCTATGCACAGCAATACGAGAAAATTAGGAATAATCTGCATGGTGCATTTATTGATCATAGCTATGACCGAATTGCGAGAGAGATTGCCAGACTGGAGAAAATTGGAGCCGATCCGCTAGACGCTATCAGACTATCGATAATGTGGTCTGTCGATCATCTGGAATTTGGGTGGACCCATGCCTATGCAGCCATGGCGGATTGGTTGTCAGTATATTTGGAATCAGAAGGAGACAAAGAATTGCAGCTGCTTTCTCTGGTGGAATGTGTTGCTCATACCTCATTCGATGTCCTACGGGAAGATGAATATCCTTTTAGTCCGAATACACAACCCTTTAATGCAAATGGATTCGTTGAGGCCATAGAATCTGAAGACGAGCCGACGGCCACAGCGATGATACGAGGAGGCTTGGCTCAAGGACTTCAATTTGAAGACTTTGAATACGCACTCACTCAAGCAGCATTTGCACACTATAATGATTTCGGCCACTCCTTAATCTATGTCACTAAAGCCCAGGAACTGATATTGATGCTTGGGATAGAAGTGGCAGAACCACTGCTTTTATCATTGGTTCGCAATCTGATATTTGCAACCAGAGAAGACAAAATACCGGAATTCCGGAGTTATCAATCCGTGTTGGAAAGCTGGACATCGACGCATACAGAAACTAATCGTGATTTAGCCTCGCCTTGTTCCGACCACTGGTTTAGAAAAGGAATTAAACCCTCATTGGAAACCACATTGAGTTTCAAACATCTCAGTGCAGACTCCATTTACACTCCGCTTTTGGATACATTAGCAAGAAATATGTTGAATTTCGACCTATCCCAGCAATATAAAACTCATATTAAGGTATCCGGAAACGTCAATTGGCTGGATTTCACCCATGGACTCACTTTTGCAAACGCGGTGAGAAAACAGTGCCAAAAGTTTCCAGCGTTGTGGCCCCAGGGTTTACTGCAAATGGCATGTTTTGCAGGCAGAAACGCGGCATTCGTCATAGACGAATGCCAATTTGATGAATGGAAGCCAGATTTATCGGACGGGAACCTGGACGCTCATATAGAAAATATACTGCAACAGGTTTTTGATCACGGATTAGATGAATATATCGTGTCCGTACATTGGATTAAGACAGCTCTTGCGGTGAAAGAAGAAATTAAATGCTGCAATGACGAGAGCGCCCAAATATTATTCGCCGCCCTAAACCGGTTCATTCACTCCCCCCTGAAAAGAAAACAACCACGCCGCACCGCCTACCAATCACTGGAATTCGTCGCAAAGGAATAGGCTAATCAATTTCAACTGCACTGCGGGTCATTAGCGATCCACTGATTGTTCACTGATCGCTCACTGGTTTCACATACTGGACTCTGACTCGTAGTACCGTTATTCCTTTTACACTAAACGAATTAATCGTTACTGATAACCATAATTTTCCTCTTGCTTCGAACCGGTTTTACGGTTTGGCTACAGTTTGGCTGGTGTGTCTTCACTAAATTTTCCAGCCTCTACTCGTGACCGGGTTCCGTTCATTTCATTTTCATTAGTTGAATCTGAATTTTGATGAAACAACGATTGCAATCGAAGCCCTTTGGTATCCGGAACGATGTGTCCGGTCATTTTCATTCCTGAAAACCTCGCCCACACCATTCGCTTCTTGGTTTCCTGGTGGGGCTGAAACCGATTCATATCTTCAACTGTCAATGAATCTCCCCTTATGAGATAACCCGACTGGATCGCCCGATCCATCAATTCGCAACCCCTACGGGTTCGAACCACCGCTGCATTAGAACCCAAATCCGTTTTTTGGGACACCCAATCTGGTGATCCACCATCCCAAGTGTCAGAAGCTGCTATATCAGCAGAGTCGCCGATACCATCCGGGCAGACTTTACATCGTGGCGGTAATTGCCATGCGGAATCATCCTCGCCCCAGAATTCGAGATAGTTTTTGCTTATAACTCTGCCATCCTGGGTTTTAATCGTAGTGGGACCAGGACATCCATAGCCACGATATCTGAGCGAAGTTACCTCATCAAAATTTACATCCAGATTCTTGAGAAACTTTCGCATTCCAGCGGGCTCCATAAACCCTCCACAAACCATGGTCAACATATAGAGGCAGTAGCGATCCACACGTTCATCGTGCCTCGCATAGTTTCTCAACGCGCTGATATCACAGGGAGTGCCAATGAAAGCAAACTTCTCCTTTTTCTCCTCGGCCTGATTCAGTACTTCTACAATGTCCTCCAGCGTTGCCGTGGGTCCATATCTCGACCCCGAAGCTTCAAGCACCTGCTCAGCACTTCGACTAATAAAGGGTTGTCCAAAAGTTGGATTATGTGATGGTTCATGAGCGTGTAAAATGAAATCCACCTCACCAGATTCAATTAAATACAAACCCAGACCGGTCAATAGGCCACCAGTGGAAGCCATATGCCGAATCCTGGGACTTGCTGCATAGGAAAAATAGATCTCCTGAAAGATGCCCCAAACATCATCATTCTTACTGCCCTCATCGACCAGAGATTCAGGCATGCCCTCTACCCGTGTTCCCGGGCATACATCCATAATCTTATCAACTTCAGCATGTTTGAGAGTCTGCTGTATTAATGGTCTCTCGTATCCATTTGCTACGATTTCCATTTTTATCTTTTCAGGTCCAACCAGACTTTGACAAATACCGCAACCAATACACATTCCATGTTCGGTTATCTGGTTAAATTTCTGGTTTGGGGTCAAACCTGACTGAAGAGTTTTCAAGTAATCTGAAGCCATTTCTCTCAAAAATATTTGTTTTAAGGAGTCTTATTTCCAGTATGCCAGATTGCATGGAAAGTTTATATTGAGAAATTTCAACAGCTAATCCATCATCGTCAAAATACTATCGGGAGCCTTTACTCCAATCCCTACAACATTCCCAGTGATTTGACAGTCATGATTAGAGCATTGGGGTTTAAAGAACATTGGGGTTTAATGATTTATACAGTAAAATCCAGGCGGACAAATATCTCAGAGGTATGGCCCCATCACTTCAAGAAGAATTCGGCTGGATGGCAAGGACAATATTTTTCGATTTTCTGACTATCGATTCCAGTCAATAATGATCCTGATACCGCTCTGAGCGTTCTTAGATAATGTAATAAATCGCAATAAATCACAATAAATCGTTCGTGCATTCACCTACTGAGAATCTAACAATCCATGCAAAATCACCAAAAGTTTTATATTAATGGGCAATGGGTGGACCCGCTTACAGATGAAAGAATCGACGTCATTAACCCTGCCACAGAAAAAGCATTCAGCCAAATAGGGTCTGCCGGAGCTGAAGACGTTGATCGGGCGGTTAATGCTGCCCGGGATGCGTTCAACACTTACTCCACATGGGATGTCGAACAACGATTGACCCTACTTGAAGCGATCCTTGAATCTTACAAAGAACGATATGACGACATTGCTGGGGCAATTTCCATGGAGATGGGAGCGCCTCTGGATCTGGCGAGAGGTTACCAAACCCAATTAGGACAGAGCCACATTGTTGCTGCAATGCAGTCACTTCGTCGGTTTCGTTTTGAATCCGAAGAAGATGGGATGGTTTTACGGCATGAGCCCATTGGGGTCTGCGGATTGATTACTCCATGGAACTGGCCTTTAAGTCAGGTAGCTGTCAAAGTGTTCCCAGCATTAGCCGCAGGTTGTACAGTTGTATTGAAACCGAGCGAAGAGTCTCCTCTGGGAGCCATGGTGTTTGCTGAGGTTATGGATCAGGCTGGCGTTCCTCCTGGAGTGTTCAATTTGATTAACGGTTATGGCCCCGTGGCGGGCAATGCCATAAGTTCACACCCCAACATTGACATGATTTCATTCACAGGCTCTACCCGAGGTGGCATCGCAGTCGCCAAGTCTGCAGCCAACAGCGTCAAACGTGTTGGACAGGAACTAGGGGGGAAGTCCGCCAATATTATTCTGGAAGATGCTAACTTGTCGGAAGCAGTCATAAAAGGTATCCACTATGGCATGGGAAACAGCGGGCAGTCCTGCAATGCCCCCACTCGAATGCTGGTTCCTGAAGCAAAAATGGACGAAGCCATCGAAGCAGCCCAGATCGCTGTCGGTCAAATTACCGTTGATGACCCTGCGTTAGCTGGAGACCATCTCGGACCAGTCATCAACCTCTCACAGTTTGAAAAGATACAGGAGCTTATTCACAGAGGCATTAACGAAGGAGCAACACTGATCGCCGGCGGACCGGGCAGGCCCAGCAATTTCGAAACGGGTTATTACGTAAAACCTACAGTGTTTGCGAATGTCGACAATAATATGGTCATCGCCAGAGAGGAAATATTCGGCCCAGTGATCTGCATCATTGGCTACCAGAATGAAGAAGAAGCCATCCGGATAGCCAATGATTCTGACTATGGTCTCGCTGGATACGTTTGCTCGGAAAATATGGAACATGCGAAAGCCATCGCGAGTCGTTTGCGCGCAGGACAAATCGCGATCAACTATAAAGGCGGGAATGCCGAAACCCCCTTTGGAGGTTATAAACAATCCGGCAATGGACGAGAAAGGGGTAAATGGGGATTGTTAGAGTTTCTCGAAGTAAAGGCAATTACCGGACTATAAATGACTGGACTATAAATGGCATGAGCCTTTACACTGTTCTGCTTGAATTCCAGACTGGCCCTCGCCAGTCCTCCAACACACAAAATACCGCGATAAAAATACCGCGATAACCGATAACCTTATCCACCCTCGACAACTTTTTCGACAAAGGCGGAATACGCCGGTTGGGCTACCAGGAGACTACCAATCAAGAGGCCACGGACAGAAAACTACCGATACTAATTGGCAAACATTAAGACGGCATTGACAAAGTGCTGACGGATCCGTTCCAGACGATCACCGTGATGGAGCACTGTTTTTGAGACTATTCTTTTCTTTACATTTTGCCCTCCCTGGGTTTCTACAGATACCCAGGCAACAATGTGGTCAGAGCCGCTTAACATTCCAGTGAAAAATGCATTCGCATCGCTTCTCACTCTGAGCCGTTCGATTTCCACTTTAATATTTCTTTGACTGGAGGTGGAAATCATGCCGGCATATTGCATGGCAGTAAGGATGCCGTACTCCAGATTCATTTCTTCATATACATCCACTTTTTCCCATTGTGCCCTGACTCTGGGAGCCAACTCAACGGTGATATTGCGATACGACTTTGCTGGACTAACAATTAAATTTTCATCGTCAGCTTTTCTCGGGCTGGCTGGGTTATTGACTGAATTATTGTCATCAACAAAACTGACGAAGTCCCCCTGTAAATTAACCGCTGTTCTATTTCTTCCTCTTACGCATTCATATTGGGTTTCGCTAGTGTAGAAAACGTTTTTGAAATTACTAATAACCCTCACCACTCCAGAGGCACCGATGTTATTTGCATATTGTTTCAGTTCTTCATGGACCTGAACAAACAAGCTATCACAAAGGGTTTTTAATACCATATCGTACTGTTTCTGGGCTTCATTTCGGGTCAAGCCTGTGGCTGCTGAAGCCTTGGGCTTTCTGGGAGTACTGCCCCGGATGGTAAACCCTCTATTCTCGATTTTCCCTAAGGCTTCAGGGTAAGTTTGATTGCCGAAATAAACCGGAATATCATTATATCCCTGTTGGCCCTGTAACGCCTCAGCGATACTGAATTTGATCCGTATTGTTCTGGCATGGGCTGGATGAAACACCATTATCCCAAGTATCAACCAGGAAAAAATCAATGTTCTCAGCCATCCTGGATCCATCGCTCCTGACTTTATCGTAATCTGCATCTTCTTCTTAACTCCGCTACCCTTATCATGGGAGACTGTGTATGGTTTCTACCTCATTTTGTACGCGGGCTTCTATTCGCTTTACCAATTTTTTATAGCCCGAGCCTTCAGGTATAGTGAATCAGACAAAAAAAGTCCACCAAAAATATTGCCTTCCTGTCAGAGGGCTTTTGGTGGACGAATGATCCGGAGCATGACATTCAACGGAAGCGGAGGATTAAAACCGGACAAACGAAATTAGTCTTTTAAATTCCATCACTGGGGGTCAATACCCGTTCAGCTTGTTTTTCAGGAGAGAGGGACTGAAATTCTTCCCATCCCGCATCATAAATTGCTTCATAGGCCGCCTTGTTTTCACTGAACCAGGCATCGGCTGATTCGGCTAGTTCATAACGTTGAGTACCATCTTTCCATTTAAGAAATCGATCATCATCAGTATTAAACTTCGTGGTGCCATCGGTTTTTAACGGGGTTGGAGCAAATCTTGACGGCCATATCGGGCGAATAATCACATAATAGGTTTTATTCGCCTCAACCTCTGCTGGCATGAAATCAACGTCCTGGATATGGGTCATAAATACTTTTTTACCCGGTTTGGTCCGATGCGCGATTTTCGACTTATCTGCCATGGTCCCTACAAAAGACAGCTCACCATCGCTCTTCTCAAACAGGTTCATGCTCACGCCACCCATAATAAACGAGGATCGCATAAAGACCACCACTGCAGAGTCGTCGCTAGGCGCCGGTATTTCATTGGTCTCTGACTTAATACTATGGCTGGTCATACATCCGGTTAACACTAACGCAGCGGATAACATAGCAGCGAGTTTCATTACTTTTTTCATACTGGTAGTTTTATTGTCAGGTTAAGGAATAAGGTAGCTATCAATACAAACTGGATTTAACGGTAGTCTGATCCGTTCAATATAATTCCAATCCTTTGGCCTGGAGCGAATCAGACTGCTTGGGTCGATTCTAAAGGTGAAGGGTTCGATATAAAATCACCAAAAAGTACTATTCCTGCATGAATATCTGCATTTAGAGCAGGCCTTCTCAGATTGAAAAACGTCCATCCGTCTGCTAATTGCAATTCCACTCTCTTGTAACCAGTAACATTACACTATCCGTATTATCGATACTTTCCATCGGTTGAACTCGCCACACTCACCAGACATACGTCCTCCGTCCTACTCGATTAAACCATCCTTAGTCAGCGATAGCCTCCATTAAGCTCAGGAATAGCTTGACCTCTTCGATAGTGTTGTAATGGCACATGGATACTCGAACACAGTTTTCCATACCCAGGGGAATCAACACATTTCCTGAAAAATAATCGTTCTTTCGAACATGAGTCCGCACCCCGCCCTCGTTTAATTTTGTCACTACTTCCGCAGAAGGCACTCCTTCAACCGCCAATGAAACCAGCCCTTCCCGATAAGGGTTATCGTATCCACCGATGGCAAAAACCCTGGGCATATCTTTCAGGCCTTTTTGTCCATGAACGCCGTTGCACATGGCATCAACCAGTGTCGCTTCATGCTTGCTCATGGCTTTCCCCGCCTCAACAAGTCGAGTTCTGCGATCGTCGGAATCCGTAAAATGGGAACCTAACCAGTCGAGATAATTGACGACTTCCGAAAAAGTAGCAAAGGCTGACGTATCTCTGGTTCCAAGTTCCCAGAAATCTTCTGCCGTGCCATCTAATTTGTCATGGGGTAATACGCTTAATCTGGGAGAGACCCAAGCAACCCCATAATTATGTTTGGAAAAAACTTTATAGGCAGAGACTGCAAAAGCATCGATATTGTAGTCATCCAGATCCAGTGCCCCATGAGCCGCGTGCTGGATACCATCAACGATAATGTAACAATCCGGCGATACTGATCGAATGGCTTCCACTACTTTCTTAACGTCTACCCCCATTCCAGTAACTGGGCTGGTTTGAATTATGGTGGCTACCCGGGTATTGGGGGTAACGTATTTTTCGTAGTCTTCCGGGGTAATTGCAGCGGTATCATCGTTATGAGGAATAGACACGTACTTCTTATTTCCAATTTCGCACCAACGTTGACAGGCACTAACTGTGGCGGGATGCTCCAACGTACTTCCTAGCACTTCTCCACCCTTTTCCGCTCCCAGAATCGCAGTGCGCACTAACCGAAACAGTAGCTCTGTTCCACTCTCCCCAACAAAGACTAATCCATTATCGACCCCCAGAAACAACTTAATGTCCTTACGAGCCTTATCAATCACCCTGACCAGCTCGTGGGAAGCAGGATTATCCCGACCCTGGTTATCAGGGATGGCGGCGAAATGTGTATTCACTTCTACCACTGATTTAAGCGTAAGTGAGCCTCCAGCATTTTCAAAAAATACCCTTTTTCCCTGATAGGGACAGTTATCAACATGGTGGAACCGGTTACGAATTTCTGTGAGTAATTGAGGATTAAACATGGTCTGTTCGTTCTTAAAATTGAAATATATATCGACGATATGGATTTAGAGATACGAATGGAAATACAAATACAGAATAATTTTCTTTATTCCAGCAGATGATTTCAGCAAATGGTAAATCTCTCTAACTCCGCCTTTACCGAGGTTTCGTTACCTTCGTCCAGACTCAATCGTCTGAACTCCAGACACTAATCTTTTTCGGAATCAATCCTGTTCATCATGCCGTCATCGTATCGACGGCCGTAGACGGTATCTTCATTGATTAACTCGTCAAGTTGTTGCACAACGGAACCAGGCAATGAGATATCTCCGGCTCCGGCGTTTTCAATCATATGATCGATGCGTTTAGTGCCTGGGATAGGAACCAGATCATCCTGGGCAAGCAGCCAGGCAAGGGCCAACTGCGCCATGGTGCAGCCTTGCTCTTCGGCAATACGAGCATATGGTACAAGGAGTTTTGTATTTTTGTTGTAATTCTCCGGCTCAAACCGGGGTCGGGCAACTTCAGTGCGGATATCGCCTTCCTCCATCTGTGATATCTCAATGGATTTTCCGGTAAGAAATTGTCTTGCCAATGGAGAAAAAGGGACAAACGTGACGCCCAGTTCCCGGCAGGTTGCCAACATTTTTCTTTCCGGAGTACGACTCCAAAGTGAATATTCCGATTGCACTGCGGTAATCGGATGGGTTGCATGGGCTCGGCGCAGGCTCCGTGAACTGGTTTCAGAAATACCAATGGTTTGAATTTTTCCTTCCTCCACGAGTCTGGAGAGCGCCCCTATGCTTTCTTCAATAGGAACCCGGTGATCAATTCGATGAAGATAATACAAATCAATCACCTCAGTGTTCAACCTCTGCAAACTTTCTTCACAGGTTTTTTTCAACACTTCAGGTCGACCATTCACTTCGGTTACGTCTTCCTCATTGCGAAAAATGCCGCACTTACTCGCAAGCACATAGTCATTTCGGCGGTGTGAAAGATACTTTCCTATAATGGACTCGCTATGCCCCATTCCATACATGGCAGCAGTATCAAAAAAGGTATAGCCATTATCCAACGCCTGATTGAAAAGGGCTCCTGCCTCCTCATCTGATGGCAGCGAACCATAACCCATGGAAATATTCATACAGCCAAGACCGATGGCTGAAACTGAGAATGGGCCAAGTTTTCTATGATGCATGGTTATTGTTTGGGTTGGTTAAATTACATTGTGAGTCAAACCAGGTAAAACGGGCTAGGTAAAACAGACCAGGTAAAATTAAGGTCGAGACAGGATTCAGATAAAAAACAAAGGAGAAAGAACAATAAGATAGATAAACTCCGAACTCTCATTAACCTGGGCTTTCACAAATAGGAACGTGGGGATGCTATCTTGAAGTGAATATCAAAAGCAAATCTTCGTTGGCTTAATCAACTCCCAGGATATCGCGACATCGAACATGATATTGAACGTGGTATCGCCCATTGGCCTCATGAACCGGCTATAATGAAAAGGTCATAATAATAGCCTGATTCGATCTAATTGGATTCCAATACAGCAAAGGCGCAAAAGGCTCGTGTTGACCAGAGATAGCCTGGTTCCATCATTCCTGCCGACCGGTCCAGCGTTAACTACCGTTAACTACATGGTATCCGTAAATTTATAATACGTCGACAAGTCAATCCAGGTCCACCGATTTCCAATGCGCTGATTTCCAATGAATGAACCAATTGAGAGAATTCCGTGAAGTGATGGACTCTGCTTCAGGCCAACCATATGAACGTTCCGGTGTGCTACCCTCCTCTCCCAATCGACTTGAGACTCTATTGCAGAATCTCCCTGGGATGGCCTACCGATGTTTGAATCGCACCCATTGGCCTATGGATTTTGTTTCAGATGGATGCTTTGAATTATGTGGATATCATCGATCAGAGATTGAAAATCAAAGTGTCTTGTGGGGAGACTTCACTCACCCTCAGGATATCCGGGAAGTGGATAGGAAGGTTCGCCTCGCCACGGAACAACGACAGCCGTTTGAGGTGGAATACCGAATTATCGCAAAGGACGGAACTCAAAAATGGGTTTGGGAACGCGGTCGGGTCGTGGATATTCGACATGATGGTGTGGCGGTATTGGAAGGCTTTATTACGGATATCACGGATAGAAAACTCTCTGAAGCTGCTTACATTCATGCTAATGCCTTTGCTCAGGCGGTGGTGGATTCTGTTACCGAAGCAGTGATCACTATTGATAATCAGGGGCATATTGAGTCTTTCAATCAGGCGGCCCAGGGAATGTTCGCTTTTCGGTCCACAGAAGTGATCGGAGATCAATGCCGGATATTAATTCGAACTTCTAACTACCGGGAGTTTGATCAGTTTTTTAAACACTGCCGGGACCAGCTTGATCCCGGCAATCCTGCAAGGCCAACCAGTATTGGAATGGAAACCAGAGGAAACAAAAAAACCGGAGAATTTTTTCCAGTACACCTCACGATTGGTCCAGTGCAGGATAAGATAGAAACTAAATATGTCTTGCTTATTCGCGATCTGACGGAACAAAAAGCCGCAGAAAAAGAAGCCGCAGACCAACGGGAACTACTGGCTCATGCGGATCGGCTTAATACACTGGGAGAAATGACCGCAGGCATCGCCCACGAGATCAATCAACCCTTAACAGCCATATCAATGTATGCCAATTCTGGTTTGAGTTTTCTTGATCGAGGGCCTAAGGATCTGAGCCGGGCCAGGGAGGCACTTAACAAGTTAAGTGAGCAGGCCCATCGAGCGGGTGCGATTATCGAACATATGCAGAAGATGACCCGACCCCGGGATAGTCGGCATGAAATCACCAATTGCGAATCTCTTATCCGGGATGTTCATAAACTTGCAGAGGTTGAAGCCCAGTCAAGGAATTTCGTTATTGTGCTGGATCTGCCTGTCAAGATACCAAGGGTCAAATGTGACCCAATTCAAATCCAGCAGGTTATCCTTAATCTTTTAAGAAATGGGATGGAAGCAATGGAATCATGTTCATCAAGACAGGAACGCAGAATCATACTCAGCGTACGCGTCATAAAAGACGGAATAAATAAAACCATGGCAGATAGGCAAATATCAGATAAGCAAACAATAGAGAAGCAGATAAAAATTTCTATTGTTGATAAAGGACCCGGCATCCCAACCGACGTCGGGGAACAGTTATATCAACCATTTGCAACCACCAAATCTTCTGGCATGGGCTTAGGTCTGTCTATTAGTCGATCTATTATCTCGGCCCATCATGGCGTTCTCGAATACGCCAACAATCCTTCTAAAGGAGCCACCTTTTATTTTACGCTTCCTTGTGTATCTCTCGATGCGCTAGTGGATCAGACCGGTGAATAGTCTTCCCATAAGCCCGGGCAAACCTCAAAGCCCCGATACCACCTCCACAATGGTTCAGAAGGTATTTATCATCGATGACGATGTGGCGGTAAGAGACGCCATGGGCATGTTGTTAGACTCAGAAGATCTCCCCCATGTGGGTTTCGAATCCGCTGATAGCTTCCTCGGTTTCTATGACGGCAATCAATCCGGATGTCTGGTTTTAGACATTCGCATGCCCGGCATGACGGGATTGGAACTGCAAAAAGTCATGTCAAAATTCCAGTCATTGCTACCTAGTCCGTCCTGAAAAAAGGCGCGATGTCGTTAGCGATCATGCGTCATTTTCGACCTTCGGATCAGGACAACACCCAGACGACGATTAGCGGCGTCCCAAGGGGCTGACAACAGGCAATGGCGAGTAATGTTTGCTCTCCGCCGTTGGGTTTTCAAACAAAAAGAAAGCGATCATCCACTTTCTCAAATTCCACGCGCAACCCGCCATCAGCAGATTGATACGGTCTCCTTCGGCTCCCTTCAGCCAGCTCCTCAATAAACGATGATCATGCTTCAAATGACCGATGATCGGTTCTATCGCACTTCGTTTGCGACACAGTATCCGTTTCTTCTGGCGTTGATAAGCATTGTCCCGTTTCAGCGGAGGACCCGGTAACAGCACCTCACAATCCACTTTATTCTTCGCTCCCCGATATCCCCGGTCAACCACCGCCAGCCTGATCGATGTCTCACGGTGGGTATGGGCTTCTGTCAGTGCTGCTTTCAGGGTCTTCGAATCATGATCATGTTCGTCATGACTCACCACCCCCACAATCACCTGTGACTCCTTCGTCGCCACCACTGACGCCTTGCGACCATACTCATACGCCTTGTGATCCTTCCCCTTGCCCACGCAGTACACAGCAGGATCATGCAGGGAGTAAACCTTGTTCCTGTCTTTGGGCTGTTGAGACAAAACACGTTCGTATAACGCAAAGTTCGCTTCCTGCGCCGTCAGAACATCGATCGGTAACTTCCGTTGGCATTCCCCTGAGCAACACACCCGCAATGGTTCGTAATCGTTTCAACGCCTTGTTCGCCTTACGACGTCGTTTCACGTGACGGAAATGACGACATGCCAAACGAAGTGACCGCACTTCCTTTACGTACGTTCGTCGTTGTTGTATCCCGTGTAACTTCGACAGCTTGTTCAGGCGATTGATGATCCTTATCGCCAACTTGCTGTCTGTCGGGTACGTGATCGCCTTCTCCTGTACCGTGGTATCTACCAGTACTGTCCGCTCCTCTGCCAGCTTCCCATGCAGTTTTACCGACAGCGAAAAGATCTCCCTGACTCCCTCCGACCCAATCCGGTTGCGGAACTTCACCAGTTCCGTCGCATGGCACGGTACCTGCGTCTGGAAACTCACCTCACCACAGAACACCTGAAAGTACGGGTTCATCTTCCATTGATCCACCACCGATTCATCACTTAAGCTGTACAGCTGTTTGATCATCAGCAATCCGCTCATCAACCGGATCGGTTTCGCGGCCCGCCCCTTCGCGCTGTAGTACTGGCTCAGGGAGGCTTCAAGCGATGACCAGTCAAGGGTATTGCCAAGGGCAATCAGGGGATGGGACGTATCCAGCTGATCAACGATGTTGAAGAAACTGAGTTGATCGTCATTCACCGGGCTGTCAGGTAGCATATATACCTCGTGTTCGACCAGAAACTGAACGCCAGTTTAACAATTCCGGTCGATTCAAACCAGGACTATATCCAGTTTATACTGTATATGTAGCCTTTTCGGGTTCTTCAGGGACGACTACCTATTATTTTTATTACCGGTCATGGTGACATTCCCATGGCTGTTGAAGCCATGCGACACGGAGCATTTGATTTTTTGCGGAAACCCATTCAGGAACCAGTCCTGATCCAACGCATTAAGCAGGCTCTGAATGTGGAAACGAATTTGCAGTCAAGAAAGCTAACCAGAGAAAAACTCCACGACCGGATTGACTCATTGACCCACAGGGAGTTTCAGGTATTCGAGGAGGTCGCCCAGGGCCATGCGAATAAGGCCATTGCAGTGACGCTTGACATCAGTGAGCGTACCGTGGAAGTCCATCGTGCTCAGGTAATGAAAAAACTCGCAACCCGTAGCATTGCTGAAGTAGTTCGTATTCATATTGAATTTGAGCTGTTCAAACAATTCAGGAATCCCCCCAGAAATCTTCTGCAAAAACCGTGAGCGGTAACTCTGAGCAAAAATAATCCACTCTGGGTTTAACCGAATTATCGACACGTCAACGGGGTCATTTTGTTGAATACTCATCTACGGGATTTCCACAATACACCACAAAGAAAATAATCCCTAAACTGCTGGTGGATTTCTCGTAGATTTCTTGCGGATTTCTTGCGGATTTAGTGAGCCTGGTGGGCTTGGTAGATTTAAAATAAGCACTGATGGGCCTGAATCTATTCACTTTATCCTTAAAGTCATGATCAATTGCGGTTTCTAATTGAATACGGTTGTTATGATTTGCATGGAACAGTCTCAACAAGTAACCAACTACGAGATCTGTAAAATGGTTTCCTGATGCAGGATGATATTAGAGATCTGGATTTCCCCATATTGGGGCCAGGCATAGCTACTGGCAGGGTTTTCATTTCCATTTAGTTATTTGGGCCCCCAAGACTAAAACCAGAACTCGAACCAGAACTAAAACCAGAACTTGAAGCCATTACCGGATTGCCTCATTGACGCAACTGTAAAAAGAGAAACTGTGCATTTATTAAACGTCAACTATTAAATATCAACTGGAGAATACCTATGACAAAACGCGTTGCGATTATTGGTGCTGGTCCGAGTGGCCTGGCACAATTGAGAGCATTTCAGTCCGCCAAAGAAAAGGGGGCAGAAGTTCCTGAAGTTGTCTGCTTCGAAAAACAATCCAATTGGGGTGGTTTATGGAACTATAGCTGGCGTACTGGTCTGGACGAAAATGGTGAACCGGTACACTGTAGTATGTATCGATATCTTTGGTCTAATGGACCGAAAGAAGGATTAGAATTCGCAGACTATTCATTTGAAGAACACTTTGGTCGACCCATAGCATCCTATCCTCCTCGCGCTGTTTTATTCGATTACATTGAAGGTCGGGTAAAAAAAGCCGGAGTCAGACACATGATTCGTTTTGACTCTCCAGTAAGACACGTTACATATGATGAAGATAGCGGGATGTTCAAGGTCACGGTCCAGGATCATTCCAAAGACGTGGAATATACCGAAGATTTTGACTACGTGATTGTGGCTTCCGGTCACTTCTCTACCCCTAATGTCCCTGAGTTTCCCGGCTTTGATAGCTTCAACGGTCGAGTCCTGCATGCCCATGATTTTCGCGACGCGCTGGAGTATAAAGACAAGGATATTCTAATCATTGGTACCTCCTATTCCGCTGAAGACATTGGATCCCAATGTTGGAAATACGGCGCCAAATCCATCACTGTATCCCATCGCACAGCACCCATGGGCTATAAGTGGCCAGATAATTGGCAGGAAGTCCCTCTGCTTGAAAGCGTCAATAATAACACCGCTACTTTTATTGACGGCACAAAAAAGGAGATTGACGCCATCATTCTTTGCACTGGATATCTTCACCATTTCCCATTCATGGCGGAAGACTTAAGGCTGAAAACCAACAATCGACTCTATCCCGTGAATCTCTACAACGGTGTAGTATGGGAGCATAACCCAAAATTGATGTATCTCGGAATGCAGGACCAGTGGTTCACGTTTAACATGTTTGATGCTCAGGCCTGGTATGCACGGGATATCACCATGGATAGAATCAGCGTTCCCTCCCAGCAGGAAATGCACGCCGACATTGATCATTGGCGAGACCTTGAAGATAACATTCCAGACGATTATGGCGCCATTGCCTACCAGGGTGACTACACCCTAAAATTGATGGAGATGACGGATTATCCGCCATTTGATATCAGTGATGCGGTGCAGGCTTTCCTTGATTGGAAAAAGCACAAAAAGCAAAATATCATGACTTTTCGCGATCACGGCTATAAGTCAGCCTTAACCGGAACCATGGCTCCCGCTCACCATACCCCCTGGAAGGATGCACTGGACGACTCCCTTGAGAGTTATCTACAAACCGAAGCATAAGTTCCCAACTCATTGCTTTGCGCTATGGAGAGGTCTCACTTCGGATGAGACCTCTTTTTTTGCACTTTTTAATCAAATCGTTCAGGTTTCATCTTTTGGTTCCTAATCTCCTGACTCCGGCGCTTTGGTTCTAACCTGTATAGTCCTGAACTCCAACCCTGAAATTCTGCCCTGGTCATTTCAGCCTTGCCTCCTGCTTGCCGCCATTGCTCTTGAACCGCCGCAATACCCTACAATACCATGGGGTTCTGTTCATTATATCTACAGGCCTTCATATCTATAAGTCTTCCCATCCTTCCCGTTTCTGTCTGGCCTTCTTTGGAAACCATATTCGACTGTGTTGCCCGTCTACCTCAGACTGGCCCCGTGTCTCTATGCGAAGAAATGATGAACCATTGGGCTTTAACGAAGACAATCAGGTTAACACGGTCCGTCGGAAAAGCGCTCTCCAAATGATCACCTGACGTTTTATCCTCTATCAAAAACCTCCAAAAAATGCTGACTCATGCCGCAAAAATATGCAAGAATCCCGAAAATCCTGTGCGCACATCAAATATCTGGTTTTTGTTGAAAATAATAGCGCTTTTTGTTCCATAATCCCTGACTACCTGTCTCCCTAAAATCAGATCCGCTACCTTAATAATGACACCACCCAATCCATCTCTTTCCCAGTCAGGTACCAAGCCCTCCTTAACCTATTTTCATGGCGTAATTCTCGTAATAATGGCCGGGGTCTTTTGGTCTACTATGGGAATCGGTATTCGGCTCATAGAAGAAGCTAATGTCTGGCAGATTCTCTTTTATCGCTCTTTATCACTGTCCTGCTTCCTGTTTGTCGTTATTGGTTTTCGTTCAAAGTATCAACCAATCAAAACCATAGCAAAGTCAGGAATTGCCGGTGTAGCCGGTGGCCTGGGACTAGTCGTCGCATTTTCCGGAGGAGTGTATTCAATTCAAACCACTACCGTGGCCAATGCGATGTTCCTTTTTGCATCTGCACCATTTTTCGCTGCAATTCTAGGGCGTATTCTTCTGCGAGAAAAGGTTCGAACTGGTACCTGGATTGCCATTGTGATCGCACTAACCGGCATTGCAATCATGGTTCGGCAAGGGATTTCCGCGGGGCATCTGGAAGGAAATGTATCGGCGTTATTGTCTGCATTGGGTTTCGCGATATTCACCATAGCCCTGCGATGGAAAAAGCTAACTGATATGTTACCGGCGGTTTTCCTCGCGGGAGTATTCACCGCTGCCATTTGTGCACTGATCTGTATGTCGAAAGGTTATTCATTTTCATTACCCACAAACGACGTCGCCATTGCTGTTTCCATGGGAATGTTCCAGGTTGGATTGGGATTGGTCATCTACACTATCGGTTCTACTGTAGTACCCGCAGTGGAACTCACTTTGCTATCAATGACAGAAGTTTTGCTTGGGCCGGTTTGGGTATGGCTGTTTATGAGCGAAACCGTTAGCACTAATACTCTGATTGGTGGTGGCATTGTCCTACTCGCCATTGTCTGGAACGCGTTAACCGGATTAAGACGAAAACCAGTGCCCGTGCTGTAGTCTCTCTTCTCAATTCGAATGAGGCAGATTTTCATCCGGTTATTTACAGAGAATCCCTATTCGTGAATTTTTAGCCTGATTTTAATCCATTTGATGGATTAAGATTAGATGGATAAAGACTGAATAGTTAAAGATTGAATTGATCTTCATCAATACGTATCCATAGAATGCGTATCCACAGACCAGAAATACGAAGCCCTGGTCCCGCTTTGACTCTCTTATTGTTATTCGGTTGCATACAGCGTAAGTGATCGTTATGATTCCGAGGGTTACTGACATCAGGCCAAACCCCTGATATTCAGAACATCAGGAAAACCTTACACTAGGCAAAGACAGTCTTTACCAATTACCGTCATGTTTGACACAGCCAAATAAAACCCATGACCACCAATGCAATTGCCGTCAATGGCGTTGATAAAGTTTATGGTAGGGGCGCTAATGCCGTTACCGCATTGCAAAACATTCATCTTGAAATCAAGGATCAGGAGTTTTTTACCCTACTTGGTCCCTCTGGATGCGGAAAAACTACCCTTTTAAGGCTGATAGCCGGCTTTGAACAACCCAACCAGGGGGAAATTTTACTGTTTGGTGAACATCTGGAAGGGCTGGAACCCAATCAACGACCAGTAAACACCGTGTTTCAGAACTATTCCTTATTTCCCCATATGACAATTTCGGAAAATATCGGTTTCGGATTGAAGATGCAGGGAGTGGATTCCGCTCAAATCAATACCACAGTGGGGGAAATGCTTGAGCTGGTGAAGATGCAGGAATACGGTAGCCGGAAACCCAATCAGCTTTCCGGGGGGCAACAACAGCGTATTGCTCTTGCTAGAGCTCTGGCACCGAAACCAAAAGTACTATTACTGGATGAACCGCTCTCTGCGCTGGACCTCAAACTCCGTCAGGCCATGCGCCACGAACTAAAACAACTACAAAAAGAAACTGGTATCACCTTTGTGTTCGTTACTCACGATCAGGAAGAAGCAATGAGCATGAGTGACCGCATCGCTGTTATGTCTCAAGGGAAAGTCCAGCAACTCGATGCCCCTGAGACGATTTACGAAATGCCGGAGAATCGATTTGTTGCTAACTTTATTGGGGACGTTAACCTCATTGAGGCCACCTTAACCCGACGCCATAACGAAAATTTGATTTGTGCTGCAGGTGCTATGGAAATCATCGCCAAACCGGGCCGAAGCCATTCAACCCTTGTCGATGGTCAAAATATTCAGCTCGCCGTACGTCCCGAAAAACTACAAATCACTGAGATCGGAGAAGGTGCCATTGACGCCATCGTCCTCGATTCCATGTACATCGGTACAGATCGATTTTTTACTGCCCAATGCAGCAATGATCTGGTGTTGGAAGTCCGTATGCAGAATAGCCACCTACAGGAGCGACCCCCAGCCTCCGGGGACCGGGTAGGACTTAGTATCCCTCCGGGCTCTGCGGTGGTATTAAACGATTAACGGATAAACTTCCAATAATTAAACTGATGGCAATACAACTATCCACCTGAAGCCCATGAACCAGGAAACAGAATATTACCATGGCGTTTAACCTACCCGAGAACCCCAATACCCGACGCTGGCTTGGTCTAATGCCCGCCATACTGACGATATTCTTTTTTATGGTGATCCCCATTACCATACTCGGCGTTTTTTCTTTCAAACCCGCCGATCCCTATGGCGGTGTTGAATCCGGTTTTAGTCTGGAGGCCTGGATACAACTGTTTTTTGAACGGGATCTGGACGATTCTCTGATTTTCGAACCTGTCTATTTACAGATTATTCTTCGCTCCATCATTTTGGGGTTGCTCGCTACTGCCGCCAGCTTGCTAATGGGTTTTCCGGTGGCGTGGTATATCGTTCAGCAACCTACCCGTCAACGTGATTTACTTCTATTTCTGGTTACTATCCCGTTCTGGACGAATTTGCTAATTCGCGCATATGCCTGGATTTTAATTCTTGGCAAAGATGGCATGATTGAAAAACCACTTTATGGGCTTGGCCTAATTGATGAATCTCTGGAGTTGATGTACGGCAATCTGGCCATTGGTGTTGGACTGATATACAGTTACATCCCTCTCATGATTCTTCCCATTTACGCCAGCCTCGAAAAACTGGACACCAGTTTGATCGAAGCCGCGAGAGATCTCTATGCGAATCGTTGGACCGTGATCAGAAGAATTGTTATTCCACTGTGTTTACCCGGTATTGTGGCGGGATGCATATTGGTATTCGTACTTAGTCTCGGTGATTTCATCTCACCATCGGTATTAGGCGGCGGAAAACGCATGATGCTAAGTAACCTCATTCAGTTTCAATTTTCGTCAGCAAGAAACTGGCCCTTTGGTGGTGCATTGACAATGTTACTATTGTTAATGGTGGCCATCGGATCCTGGTTCTATATGCGAGTCTCAGCAAAAGACGGGGCGGTTGAACACTAATGGCTAAAAGCATGAATACACCAAAAAAAACGCGAAACCCCATTAACTGGCTTAAGGCATGGAGTCATCTTTTTTTCCTCTATCTTCATGCACCAATTGCTGTACTTATCATTTACTCCTTCAATGACAATCGTATTGCCCAGGTCTGGACCGAATTTTCTACCAAGTGGTATGTCAAGGCCTTTACCAATGAAGACATCCAAAGAGCGATAGTCAATAGCTTAAAAGTAGCCTTTGTAGCCACCATCGTTTCTACGCTGTTTGCTACCATGGCAGCGCTAGTCCTGTTCCGACCCAAATTTCGAGGGCAAGTCATCAGTAATGCCATTATCAGCTTACCCCTGTTGGTGCCCGAAATTGCCACTGCGGTAGCTACGCTGAGCTTTTTTGCTGCCATCAAATTTCCCCTTGGCTTAACCTCCATTATCATCGCCCACATTGTGTTCTGTATCCCCTTTGCATTTATGCCAATTCGAGCTCGACTTGCGGGTATGGACCAAACACTCCAGGAAGCAGGGAAAGACCTTTATGCAAACGAATGGCAGGTGTTCTACTATGTTACCTTACCCATGTTAAAGCCTGGCATCATTGCAGGCGCCATCCTGGCATTCATTATTTCAGTGGATGATTTTATTATCTCCCTAATGGTTGCCGGTGCCGGTGCGACTACTTTACCGCTGTATATCTACAGCATGATCCGTTTAGGCGTCTCGCCTGAAATCAATGCGGTTTCCACCGTGTTGTTCTGCATCTCCGTATCAGCTATTGCTGCATACTGGCTCATTTCAAGACAAACAGAGGATAAAACTCATGTTCACTAAACACTATTACAAGAAGACTGTTGCTCTTGCTACTGCCGCATTGCTAGGTAGCGCAGCAAGCGCAGACGGCGAGCTATTCTTCTACAACTGGGTAGATTATACCCCACCGGAACTCATTCAAAAATTCGAGGATGAAACCGGAGTTAAAGTTACAGTCGATACCTACGACTCGAACGAAACTTTGCTTGCCAAATTGAAGTCCGGTGCTACGGGTTATGACGTCGTAGTTCCTAGCCAGAACTTCGTGACCATCATGATCGCTGAAGATATGTTAGAAAAAATCAGTGTCAAAGAAATGTCAAACTACGGCAATGTCGATGATCGCTGGAAAAATCCAAGCTGGGACCCAACCCAGGACTATACCGCTCCATGGCAGATGGGTAGCACTTCTTTCTCCATTAACATGGAAGGCTATGAGGGTGAAGGAAATTCTCTGGGCGAGTTCTTCGAACCTGCGGAGTCTATGCGTGGCAAGGTTCAGGTTTTCCGAACTCCTGATGAGGTGATCCCACTAGCGCTAATGTATCTCGGTCTTGAGCAATGTAATGAAAACCCCAGTGACATGAAACAGGTGCAGGAACTACTACTCAAGCAAAAACTTTTTGTCAAAACCTACAACTCCGAAACCATGGTTGCTAACCTGACAAGTGGAGAGGTTTCGATGAGTAGTCATTGGGATGGTTACTCCATGAAAAACCGTTTGGATAGCAAAATGGAATCGTTAAAATATGTTCATCCTAAAGAAGGCATCATTGGCTGGTTTGACAGCATGGTCGTCCCAAAAGATGCACCTAACAAGGCAAATGCCGAGAAGTTCATCAATTTCATGATGGATGCAGTTAATGGGGCGGAACTCTCCAACTTCAACCGCTATGCATCTCCCCTGAAAGCAAGTGCAGTTGGTGAACACCTTGATCCGACACTGGGGAGCGCTCCAGAAATCAACATCGACCCAAGCGTCCCTGTTCATTTCAGCGAAACCTGTAGTGCAAAATCAACCAAGTTGTATGATCGTGTTTGGACCAAGCTTCTTCAGTAAACTTCTGACCTGTTCACCAGGTTAATAAAAAGGACGGCATTGCCGTCCTTTTTTGTTGGAACTTGCACTGTGACTTAAGTGTAGAATACTCTCCGAATTTTCAAATATCAGATTGGAATAAAAATCGAGATGTTTTTGATCTCAGGGGATGGGGAAAGCAAGCTCCCCTGGAGATGAATGCTGTGCTCGAAACCCCTCAGTATGACAAGAGATACCATGATCTATCGAACGATATCCAAACCACAGCAGCACTGAAGCTATGTGGCGGACCAACAGGATAACGGGGCATTAGGCGCTCATCTATTAGATCAATACGGAACAAATATCGATATGATACTTTCCCCTGGAATACCGAAACTATTATTAACTTTAGCGATAAACCATGCCTCTAAATAAACTTCAAACTCTAGAAATCAAAGACGCCCAGGTTATTTTCAGAAACGTATGGGAGTCACTTGTCGATGATTTTGGTCAGGATAAACTCCAGTTTCCCAAGGAATTAATTTTACTCGGCGGTGCACCAGGCTCTGGTAAGGGCACTCAAACCAAATACATTCTCAATCTGCGTGGCCTAACCTGCTCTCCCATTGTGGTGAGCAGCCTGCTTAACTCACCCAAGGCTGAAGCACTTAAGAGCGCGGGGAAACTGGTGGAGGATAAAGACGTGGTCGATCTGGTGTTTCGAGAACTACTTGTGGAAGAATATAGAGACGGCGCATTACTGGACGGCTTTCCGCGAACCCAGGTACAGGTTGAATGTCTCAAACTACTGGTAGACAAAATTCAATTCCTTTATGGGGAATATGCGAACACGGACAAGGCCATTTTATTTCGACGACCGACCATCCATGCAATGGTGCTATTTGTCAGCGAACAAACCAGTATAGATCGGCAGTTATCCCGGGGAGAAGAGATTATTGCTGAGAATGCAAAAATAGAGGAAACGGGCGTTGGCGAAAAAGCAGAAGTACGGGAAACCGACGTTTCCCGGGTAGCCGCAGCCTCAAGATATCGGATATTTAAGGAACAGACATGGGATGCGCTAAAGTCTCTTAAAGAAATTTACCACTACCACTTTATTAACGCAGAAGGAGAGATTTCCGAGGTAGAGTCCAACATCCAAAAGGAGCTCCAGTACCAGAGCTCACTGGAATTAGATCCACTAGCCTATGAATTACTAGATCCACTCCCCATTGCCCAGACCCTCTCCTTGCATGCTAGACAGGGTTTGGTCAAACGACTCGATTGCTACGCAATGTATCAACGGGAAACCTTCGAAAAGGTATTGAGTATCATCCAGAAATCGTTTATGCCTATTATCGCCCGACATGCGATTACCGGCGATTCAAGAATAAGAACCGAGGATGAGATATTCAACAATCCAGATGCATTGTCCATGCTCATCGATATATTTTCGGAACGGGGTTTTAGTGCCACTGTTGAAAAACAGATTGTTGCCATACCCAAGTCCTTTGACCTGAGCTCTGGCGAAATCACCTGCGAAAACAAAAACGTCTACCGAATCAAAGTTAATTTTTCCGGCTCTGCCATACGTCGAGGTTAGCCTTTTTGACCAATGCTATTGCATTAGGTCTGTTCTATTTCAACGCTATTGTTTAAGGCCGCTTTCAACACCATTTTGAAAATTACCAGGCTTCGATCTTTTGCACATTAAATTTTTACATATTGGATAAGAAGTGGTTTCGAGTAGTTTCGATAGTCATTGAACATGGCTATCGCACCATACTTTGAGCACTCGAAGATTAGTCGACCTTTCCATCCATAGTAAGCAATATACCGTACTGATCTGGCCTGCGATCGCGATATACTCCCCAACTTTCTCGATGGGATTGAATGGAAGACAGATCAAAAGTATGAACCAATACGCATTGCTCATCACGGCTGGCAACCCGGACTTTATTACCCAACTCATCGCTAATGAACGAAGATCCGTAGAACATGAGTTCCATCTCTCTCGGCACATCGATATTGTTCGTCATATCACTCGCCATATCACTCATATTAGCGGCTTCCAGACCAATGCGGTTTGACGCAATAACCGGCATAATGTTCGCCGCCGCATGACCGCACATTACATTCTGCCAGTGAGACATTGAATCCGCATTTGGGTCCCCGGGCTCGCTGCCAATGGCGGTAGGATAAAGCAGCATTTCGGCACCTTGCAATGCCATACACCTCGCCGCCTCGGGAAACCACTGATCCCAACACCAATCTTCGCATATCGGGTATCCCAAACTTTAAAGCCAGTATCTCCTGGACTGAAATATTGCTTCTCCTGATAACCGATGGCATTCGGCAAATGAGTTTTTCGGTAGGTTCCCATCACCGAACCATCTGCGTCAATCATCGCCACGGAATTAAAAAATGCTAACCCGGAACGTTCGAACCAACTGATAGGGAGCACCACAGATAACTCCTTAGCCAACGCACACATTTGCTTAATGGCAACGCTTTCTTCCAATGTCGATGCCAGCTTCAGATGTTTGAATTCCTGCTCAATACAAAAATACGGTGTTTCATACAATTCCTGTATAAGGATCACTTCTGCCCCTTTGGCAGCTGCCTCCCGAATCAAGGTTTCCGCCTGCTGGATATTTGATTCGATATCCCATGAACAGGCCATTTGGGTCGCAGCAACCGTGACTTTCTTACTATTATTCATAATGTGTTCAATCTGCAATGTTTAATTTGCAATATTTAACTTGCAATGGTCAATCCACCGAGACTATCCGTTTTTTTGACATTGGTAGTTTAGTGACCACGCCTGTTCTTATCAAACCATCACCAGATTCAACTTTTACCTAGGTGCCATCGTTCCAACTGTGTCTTTCAATCATCCCTAGCGCAATATTCTGCTTGAATGCCGGAGACCAGATTGCAGTGGTAATGGTCCCTATCTGCCGATCGTTTTCTTTGCCCATCCCCAGAACAGGCCAGGGAAACTGACAGGGTGGACAAGGAGAGCCATCGAATATAACACCTCGGATTTTCCGGTCAGGGCCTTTACTACTAATCGCTTTTAACGCCTCATACCCAATAAAGTCGATGGATCCGTCCAATTGGCAATACTGTTTCATTCCGCATTCCAGTGGATTATTCTCATTGGTCATTTCATTTCCATAGGATAGCAACCCACCCTCTACCCGTTCAATCAAATTTGGCGAACCCGGGGAAACATTAAATTCCATTCCGGCATCCCAAAGCGCATCCCAAAGTTCGGCTCCCATTTCAGGCTTGTCGAGATATATCTCAAACCCACCCTGCTTACTGTATCCGGATCGGGCAATCAATAATCCATGACCGTTAAACGGTAACCAGGCAAATCTAAAAAAGTGAATATCCCGAACCATGCCGCCGAACACCTTTGCCATTAGAGCATCAGATTTCGGTCCCTGCACAGCCAGTGGCCAAACGTCAGGTTCGCAAATACTTACCTCCAGAGACATCCCTATTGCAAGCCCCCTGGCCCATAGCAACACATCGGAATCGGCGATAGACAACCAGAAATGATCCTCATCAAGCTTAAGAATAATGGGATCATTGATCATCCCAGCCTGGTGGTCAATCAGTGGGGCGTATAAACATTGTCCCACAACCGCCTGTCTCAAATCCCTGGGAGTCATGAGCTGCACCAATCTGGCAGCATCCTTCCTTTTCAATTCAACCTGTCGCTGGCAACCCACGTCCCAAAGTTGAACATGGTTTTTAAGATGCCAGTAGTCTTCTTCAACGGACTTCTCGAAGCCTTTAGGCAAAATGGTGTGATTCACCACGGAGTAACCGGATACCCCCAATGACTCCACTCGAGAAGTGTAAGGAGTCGCGCGAATCCGACGGGACACATTGAGTTTTGGTGCTACCATTGATCTGTCTCTGTTGCTTTATTTGGACCACCATACCGAATAGGAATGTGGAGCCAGCATGATGGGGATGTGGTAGCGTTTCTCTTTGTCTTTCATGGTCAAACGAACCACCACTGTCTTCATTATCGGCTCGCCGTTTTCTGCAATGAAGGGTTCCTGATTAGCGTTAGACTTTGCCAAAAAGTAGTCTCTACTGTGAAAAACAAGTTCATACTCCTGCTCAAACGTCTCAGCAGCTAATTCCACTAATTCCGCGATCCGCCCTTCCTGATCGGCAGAAATGTCGAACAGCTTTGTTCGTAAACCATTGGATTCAATACGGAATAGTTGAGCCCTAATGCCGACCGCGGAACCGCCATCAATCGAGTCCAGGATATGAGAGGAAACAGTAGCCATGGTTAATACACTGATTTTGAAGAGCGCCTGGATGAATATTTGGATAAATACTGATACAAATACGTGGATAAATTAGTGGGGCGACCAACTCATCGAATGTTAGGGAGAGTTTAAAACCACCCACTCACTATTCGATGGATGCCTTGTCCCGCTTACTGGTAGTGGCCAGCACAATGGGGCTAATATGCCCCACCGTCTTAACGTTAACGCAGGCAGTTTTTCCGCTAGCAATGGCCCGTTTCACAGCGGGAACAATTTGATCACGGGTTTCTACTAACTCGCCATATCCTCCCAACCCTTCAAACATGGTATGAAAGGGAATATCTCTGAAATCCGTAGCAAAATGGCACTGATTAGCGAATAACCTTTCCTGCTGCTGGGAAATGCAATCCAGGCCACCGTTGTTGTCGATCACGACTACAATGGGCAGCCCTTCCTGAAATGCGGCTTCAATACTGGAACCTCCCGATAGAAACGCCCCGTCACCGCTTATGACAACTACATTACTATTCGGATGGGTCAACCTGGCCGCAGCACCAAAGGAAACACCAACGCCGAGCATGCTAAACGTTCCTGGATGCAAAATATTACCAAGTTTTTGCCCTTTCCAACCCGCAATGTTAACCGCGATTTCAGACCAGAAATGAGTATTACCACCGTCAATTATCAGCCAGTCCTCTTCGCTCATGGCTGTCTGTACATCTAATGCGAGACTCAGCGGATGGATTTTTCCATCCGCCAATATGGGAATTCCAGCGATGGTCTCCTCCACCCATTCACCCCGTCTCATCCGATTAGTGTCAAACCATTGACGATCAAAAGGCGGAACTGATTGCATTGCATCGAGAAATGCACCAGGGTCACTTAACAACGCATAATCCGCAGACCGATTAAACTCGATTTCCTCATGGGAGCCATTGACACAAACTACCTTCGTTGAGTGTGGAAAAAAAGGTGCATTGCCAAAGTTCATCTGATTATCCAATCTCGTTCCGATCATGATAACTACATCAGATTCCTCCAAAGCTAATTTTGACGGGGCATATTGGTGCACATCCGCCAAACCCATATAGGATTCACATTCCTCGCCCAGCAGTTTCTGGTGATAGGGAACGTTAAACACAGGAATGCCCAGGGATTGCCCAACCTGCTCCAGTTTCTTTTCTGCCTTGCTCCACCAAACGCCATGTCCACCAATAAGAATGGGGCGTTTTGCCTTTCGAATAATGCCAAGCACTTCATCCAGGTCTTCCGGACAAGGCCATGCCCGGGGAGGG